>Ga0209164_1000792_pt1 | contig 55251 bp, 49 predicted proteins | sample MTBNYHSulfiMetaG_FD_187458 | JGI IMG/M metagenome (GOLD analysis project Ga0209164, IMG submission 187458) | Enrichment culture microbial communities from rom New York Harbor, USA that are MTBE-degrading - MTBE-NYH (New York Harbor Sulfidogenic)... | ecosystem: Environmental > Aquatic > Marine >... | reverse complement strand
TTGGAGTGATCAAGGCTTTGTCGTAGCCTTCAACTCTCTTGAAATCCTCAGGAAAGGCCATAACAATTCCATCGAGCATTTCCGTGATCAAATTGTCAGTTGAATTGATTATCTTTTTCATGACTATCTACCTCCAACATTTACGCATAATCTGCAGCAATCCTTCCATTCAACCATCCCGCGGCCCCAGTGAGGAGCTGGATCGGTTGCGAATGCAAGTGTTCTACCCTTTCCATACTGACCGGTCACGATTATCGAGGGCATGAGTTTCGTTTCTTACTGCTGTTTCAACAGCTTCGATCCCACTTAGTGAGAGAAGCTTATTGAGAATTGTCTCATAATCATTCTACAACACAATGCGTAGCGACTCTGCTTAATTCTTGGCTTTACATGTTCAGAGTTAGAGCTAACTCTAAGGAGCCTTGATCAGATAAGACTAGCAAGAAGGATTTGAGACTCGCGAAAACTAATGTTACGTGAAATACAAGTTTTGAATTGAAAATATCACAGTGGAAAATGAGAATACAATGTTAATTGGTGTTAAAATTTATATGAAAAGCAGATAGGTGATTCTCTTCATTTCAAATGAGATTCATCGTAATCTAGCTGTATTAGAATTAGCGTCCTGATGCCGAATCAGTTCGGCTTATCCGTCAGGACAAGGAGGAATCTGAGATGTCTTACAAGCACTATTATGTTGGTGACTCCGCTTTACCAACGGGTGACTACGAGGTTCACACTGGCGATTGTGTTGAGCTGGCAAGAGTAGAATCAAAGACTTATCTAGGCTATTACGATAACTGTCAGGATGCGATCAGGAAGGCAAGTGATATCTATCCAAACGTTTACGGCTGCAAATACTGCTCGCCTGGTTGCCACAGGAGATAGTTTTTCCTAATTGCAGGGAAGTATTTGAGTCTTTTTCTGCAATCCCGTGTGCTGGTATGTGTGTGATTTGAAAAAGCCGTACGGAAGTTCTTCAAGATGAATTCTTGTTTTGGCTTCAAATGTTAGATTTGACTTCTTCACAGCTTAGGCTTCTATTCGAAACCGCTGCTCGTGCTAAAATTAATCGAACCTGAATGGTTATCGATGCCAGATGTTTATCAACTCTATTAGAGGGAGAGACTTGTTTGAATGACGGCAGAATAAAGGTTGGAATCGGTTTTGCGACTGGCCGAAAGCACTTCCAAAGGGTGCTGCGCAGCTACGCTTACAACTGGAAAGAATCCGAACTGGTTGACAGCAAAGAACTCACCCTGAATCTATTTGTTGCGTATGATCTGAGTTACAAGAATACTAAGAAAGCAAATTACACCAAGATCAGTTCCAGTGTGGACGAATTACTGTTCTCCAAACATTTCATAGGTCAGAAGGAAGTTGAAGAAGAAAAGAGATTGCTAATCAAGCGTGGGATTGTTGATTCGGAAGAAGCTTCTTTGGTTTTTGGAAAAGGGTACGCTTCCCAGAGAAACATCGTTCTTTACAGTGCTATGAAAAACCACATCGACTGTCTGCTCTACCTTGATGATGACGAGTATCCAGTTGCGGTTACGAACGACATGGGTTCTGTTTCGTGGATGGGCCAGCATGTCTTGAAAACGCATTTGAATAGCATTGATCAGGCCGATATCACCTACGGTTATCACTGTGGATACATTTCACCGATCCCCTTCATAGAGTTTTCGCCGTCACTATCCGAAGATACATTCAGACGCTTCATTGAGGCGATTAGCAACGACATAGTCAAGTGGGATACTCTTAGGAACCTTATTCAAGCCGGAGGGGTATCGTATGCAGATCTGGAAGTACTGAACAACGGCGAAGTCTTTGAAGTTGAAGAGATAAATCATGCGAAGTTTATCTCCGGATCGAACCTCTGCTTGAATCTGAAGGAGCCGAGCAGGCTATTTCCATTCTATAATCCCCCTGGAGCACGCGGCGAAGATACTTTCTTGAGTACCTGCCTGAGTGACAGGAGGGTGCTTAAAGTGCCAAGTTACGCCTTTCACAACGCTTTCTCGACGTACAACCACATTTTAATGGGTGTTCTTCCCACCAGGCTTAGACCAATAAGAGCCGATTCGAGAGACATAGTTAGACGTTTCTATAGATCCTGCATTGGATGGATCAGATACAAACCTCTGCTTCTCTACATAACGGATCGTGACAACTATTCAGAGAAGATTGAAGAAATGAAGATCAACCTAAGGGAAACATTACCTTCTATTTCATCGTACTTTGGTACCGATTCATTCTACAACATTTCCAGAGATCTTAATAAGTATCATAAGTCGGTCGTGAAGCACTACGAGCAATTTGAAAGAGTAAAAGGGATTTGGTCAAAGATATCTGGTTATCTTCGGGAAGCTTATTAAGGATTGTGAATAGGTATTTGATCTGAAGCTTATATGGAGTTCCGAAAGGAAAAATCAGAACTTCTCGGGTTTTTCTGCATGGAGATCGAAGATATGTCCACATTCTCTGCAGACGCGCACTATCACCTTAGAGCCCATCGAAAGAGGCTTTCCCAAAGGCATTAGCGCTGCATAACCTGACCAGTAACCCTTCCCTATGTCCAGCGAGCCACAGTTTGGGCACTTGTCTGTTCGAATCATTGAATACCTCCAGTCGTCATTTCAAAATTGAAATGGTTCAGGATTCCATTAGAGCAAATCTAGAACGAATAGGCAATCTTGCTTTGCTGTGAATCGCCACTCGACTCTAGAGCCATGTTGGTACTCAGTTCACATAAGCATTTCGATTATGTCATGAGCGTCGCATTGTTAGCGCTTTAAAATCATGACCAAAGTTGGAGATAAGCCCTTCATCTTTTTGAAGAAACGAAGGCTGCGAAAAGAATCACAACTCCTCCTGCAAGCAGGATTGTCCACCCAAGCCAGTGAACTTGCGGTCCGCCGATCATATTCGCTATTTCCTCTCCAGAACTACCTGGAACATTGCTCTGGATAAGCTCTTTAAACTGAGTTCTCAAGGAGTTCTCGTCGGGCAGGTCCTTAATCACGGTAATCAACCTCGCTACTACAACCCCAATCGAAGCAAGCCCGGAAAGAAAGACCATCGATCTCACTTTCACGATTCCCATGATACATGCAAAGATAGCAATTGCTAGTGTTAGTGCTCCATAGAGATCTCCGCCGTTGAAAAAGGTCGCTTCGCTTCCTCCTGGGAAACGTACTATCGGCAGGAACAAACCAGCTATGATCATTGCCGCCCCGATAACGGCGAGAAAGATGCCCTTTTTCACAATCTCCACCTCTTTTCTGATGTCCAACGAGTATTAGGCTTTTATCTACCTCGTCCAATAATATCAGAATACCATTCCAAGGCGTTGGATGTCTTATCTCAGCGGGAAAGCCCTGATCGTGAAACTGTCGGTTATCAGATCGCTGACTTCAAGGTTTTCGTTTCCGAATTCGCTCTCCACAAACGGGAACTGCATTACCTTCTCCAGAGGCTGAATATCCTTCGGACTTTCTTCTGGCATCATGTCAACTGAATTCTGAACTACCATTCTCAGCGGATCAAGGTTCCCGAAGTAGAAATCTTTATAGATTCTGCTCCACCAGATCCAGATCTATGAAGAAGGGATTGCTTTCAAAGCCCGTGAAGAACATTTCTACGCCGTCCGCGATCTTTCTTTGAATATCTCTTTCTTCAATGAATCTGTGGAGTTTCTCATCTGTATTTATCTGAGGGTAGTACATCCGAACTGTGTCTCTTGCCTCATCGAATGTAACTGTGAATTCCATTTTAGACTTTGTTTCGTTCTGTGTGTTGTAGTAATCCGAACTCTTCTCAAGAGCGGAAACTGGTGCCGTTGAGAATAATGCAAATGCCAATAATGCTATCAAACTCTTCATATCATATAGACCTCTTAACGTCGTAAGATAAATCCGATTACACTTGTTTGCATTATACAAGTTCCAGTTTATCCTAGAGAAGATTGGCAAACCCTCTAGAGTGAATAGGCAGAAAATCTTTGAGTAAGAAAGAAGTAAGCAGACCTAGCAAGAGGGGGTGTTCACTGCAAAGAAAGATTAAATTTGATAAAATTAGTCATATTAAGAACTCTGTTTTAGATATCTGAAGGAACAGTATTAAAGTAGATCGGCTCACAGCTCTTAAATGTTATGGAGGGGAATCTATGAAACCAAAAATATCGATGCTGTTTACAGCCATAATTATTGCGTTTCTCGTGTCACCGCTTTCTGCAGGAAATCTGGAACTTCTAGCAAGACCCCCGATTGTTGCAACGGCTATAGGTGATGGGTCTGGATCTGACGTTCTCGCTCTAGTCTGTGAGATGCACGGAATTGAATATGAGAACATTCTTCAGCTGAAACCCGAAGACTTCACCGAGAGACTCGACTCGGAGAATGCGCCCGGTACACTTTTTATTGCACCTGGAGCCATGGTCGAGGGAGATCTGTATACCGTCTGCGGTGTTGAGGAAATCGATGTCGGTCAGGAGATCTCCAGAATCGAGGATCTAATATCAATAGCCAAGAAGCGAGGAGTTCCTGTTGTAGCAATACATATTGAAGGAGGCTTCACTTCGCCAGATAACGATCCAAGACATTCCTTCGACTTGCTTATGCCTAAAGCCGACTACATAATCCTTGTGTCACCGGAAGGGCCAAGTGAATATTTCACCGTGCTCTCTGAGGAAACCGGGATACAGCTGCTAGTTGTAGACAAGGCGGAGAGAATCGTCGATGCTCTTGATCAGTTATTCTCAATGGGTGGATCTTGATTAAGGTTTGAAGAATTGTATTTTTGATTGAGTGCGGAACCTCTTTGATGAGCGCTGGATTGAGTTAGCGTTTTGAAAGGCAATATCTTTGTGAAGGACAAACTCTTTATTCTCAGGCCAGAATTGAAGATTCTGTGGTGTTGGAATATTGGAGCAATTCGAATCACACTTACTGTTTACTTGTTTTGTACTAAGGTCTTTCAACTCGCTGAAAGATCATCTTTCAAAATTAGTCTTTGAGCACTATGCGTTCTTCTTGAGTCGCCGCAGCTAATTGCTCTCCTTTTTGTCAGTGATAGGATTGATATGTGGGATAAAGCAATACTATCCCGGAAAGGATGGTTTTCAATGGATTCTGAAAAGTTTACTGAGCACGAATGGCACAAAAAGCAGGCGATAGAGAACTTCAACCTTACATGGGACCTCATAGACAAGAAAGACAGAACTGCAGAAGATGACCTTCTTATGATACACACCGCTCACGCATCGCGCTTTCACTGGGGTGTGGTGGGTACCCCGATTGATTTTGCGAGGGGTGAGTGGCAAGTGTCCAGAGTTTACTCTTTGCTAAACATGTCAGAGTCGTCTTTATACCACGGAGAGCTTTCACTCAAATATTGCACCGAAAATGCGATAAGTGGTTTCGATCTTGCCTTTGGCTATGAAGCCGTTGCGAGAGCTCACATGGTTGCGGGAGAACACGACCTTATGAAGGAAAACTTACAGCTTGCGAGAGAAGCGGCCAACCTTATTACCGATGAACAGGACAAAAACTACTTTCTTTCGGAGCTGGAAAGCGTCTCTCTCTAACAGAAATTGAAAGCCGGCTGACAGAAAATGATTTCGGACCAAACGCAGCGGAAAGATAAATAAGAAGGGCCCCTTTCTCGGGGCCCTTTACTCAGAAAGCAAGCTAATTGACTTCCTGCAGAGCTGCCTCTTCCAGATATTCAGAGAGTTCCACCAAATCTACTTCGTAGACTCCCCATCCTGCCTCATCAACTTCTAATAACTCTATTCCGCGGATTGCATTCCTCTCAACGTATCCCTGACCGTCTGGAGAAGATCGATAGAGAAGAGGGCCGGCGGTCTCGACGGGAAGAATCTTCCAGTTGTTTGTGGGGGCAGGATCCACTTCACCTATATATTGTATGTACTTTATTATTGCCTCACGGTTTATCTCCGTTGTGGCAAGTATAACGTTATCGGCCACATGTGGGAAGTTTCCTCCACCGCTTCCTCTGTAGTTATTGGTGACAACAATAAACTCCATGCTCGCATCGAGCGGGTTCCCTTCGAAAACGGCAGAGACCAGCCGTTGACCTACGGGTTTAGTAATATCATAAACGTATTCTATTCCCTCAATCACATCGAAGTTATATTCCCTGAAGTCGTAGTTGACAATATGTTGCGGCTCTGCAGACGACGGGTCGATCTGATTGAAGTTACTTGCGGCCGCCTCGAGCCAGTCTTTTATCTGTTCACCATTGAGTTTTGCCACATAGACGGTATTTGGATATATGTAGATATCGGTGATGGATCCGATAGAAATATCGCCCTGTACATGCGTGAAATAAGATGGTCCCTGTCTGCCGGCAATGAATGGAGCAGCAGCGCTGAGAATTGGGAGCCACTCGTATTCGGAACCGGCAAATTCACGCTCCGCCCACCATATTTGAGCTTCGTTTATGATCTGAGTGACAGGATTGTCCATTATTCTTGAGAAGTAAGACGTTATCTCAGTATCGGTCCAGCCGATGGGAGTTCTTACATATTCAATCGTCGCTTCGTGCTTCGGCCCAACGAGTTCAGCCAGAAGAGGATGAGTTTCGACATCGGCGTCTACGGGAACAAGAGCTGCCGAACCATCTAACACTTCCCACTCTCCCGTATTCCAGTCATAGGCGAGGTCGAGACTTATTACACCTAAGTGTGAACCCCATGAGCCCGGAAGTACAGTAGGAACACCGAAAATCAGTCCCTTGTCGTTATCGATGCCTTCAATATCTGCGAAATCCCCAGGGAAATGGGAATGCTGATGACCGAGAATCATAGCATCGATCCCTTCGATCTGAGCAAGATAATAAGCAGCGTTTTCCTGAGCGTCATAGCTTGTTATCTCATCTGTAGATATTCCGGTATGCGCGACTGCGATAACGAGATCCGCCTGGTCTTCAAGAACGGGAATGAATTTCTGTGCCTGTTCGACTATGGTCTGGGTAAATACGTTTCCTTCAAGATGCCTTCTTCCCCAGCTCATTATTTGTGGTGGCGTGAAGCCGATCACACCTATCCTGATCGGGATTCCGTCAACTTCTCTCTCGAGGATTACGTACGGGTCGGTCAAGAATCCCTTGGGATCATCTGCAAGCCTTATGTTTGCTGATACCCATGGAAAAACCGAATTGCTTCTCGCGCGTTCAAAGAATTCCAGGCCAAAGTCAGTAACATCGTGATTTCCGACTGAGACCGCATCGTAACCTATGTAGTTGTAGGCGCGGATGATGGTCTGGAAGTCGAATCCCTTAAGAGGATTCACATCGGCCTCGTAATCTCCGACAAGGCTTCCCTGAATGAAGTCGCCCGTGTCGAAGAGCAGAGTGTTTGCGTTTTCGTCTCTCACTTTTTCGATAAGCGTGAAAACCTTTGCAAGACCTATACTTTCATTTGGCTTGTCCCCCATGTAGTCGTAGGGCATAATGTACTGATGGATGTCTGTCGTACCCATGATGATGATGTTGTGAAGGGACTTGCCGGTTGTTGCGAATAGCAAACTTGAAAACGCAAGTAAGATCAAAAGAACGGTAGCAATACTCTTCCTTTTCTCAAGCATTTTCTCACTCCTCCTTGAAAGAGACGGTTGCTTTTCATCAATAGTGAAGCAACCATTTTGGGTATTTATTATATAACTAGCGTTGGCTCATGGCAAAGAAATTCCTAGTGTGTCATGAGTGAAACATTGCGTATCCAAGAGGGATCTCCTTTTGCTCTTGTGACCTGTCTCCAATAACCCCCATTCCCTGGTATTCTCTGAGCTCCATCGAAGGAATATTGAATAACCAATGATGAGCTTCTTTGCTCTCGCGATCTATTGCGATAAGCCAAGAGTTTGCAGTGGCTTTCTTTTGTGATGCATATCGTGAGCTTGACTTTGGCACCGAGAAAGTGCTAGCATTGAAATTAGTGAGAAAACGTGATGCACGTTTGTGCAAAGATGTGGAGGAGTTTTGGTGAACGGACTAAAGAGAAGACTGAGTAGATTGCTAGCCGGTGAATCGCTTGTCCTTGCAGCGGCCGATCATGGGCAATTTGCAGGGGTACCGGAGGGGTTGGAGGACATAAAGAGCTATGTTCACGAGGTTGAGAAGCTGGATGTTGACGGGATCATTCTCAATCCCGGGATAGCCTCTCTCATAGATGAATTCGATTGTCGGAAATCTCTGATTGTGAGAGTCACTCACGCCGGGTCGGCGCTTTCCGGGGACATAGAGAACACAAAGTATTTTCTGCAACCGGAGGAGGTTCTTCGCATGGGGGCAGACGGCGTCATCGTCATGGGAATTGTTGGTCAGAAATGTGATTCAGATGCTCTTCATAGTCTTAGCAGAGCGATTTGGGAGTATCGAAGATATGGAATTCCTGTGATTGCGGAGATGTTGCCGTACAAGAAGGAAGAGTATTTCTCAAGGAAAGTGATTGCGGATATCTCGAGAATAGCTGCCGAATTAGGTGCAAATATCGTTAAGACAAACATCACGAGTGATTATGAGTATGTAATCAGATCCTGTCCCGTTCCTGTAATCATAGCAGGTGGAGAAAGGAACAAAGACTTCTTCTCGTCTCTTGAGGAAGCAGCTGCTGCGGGAGCTGCGGGTGCGGCCATTGGAAGAAACCTGTACTTGGAACAGGACAAACCTGGCTTCATCAAGAGAACAAGAGAGGTATTAAGACGGAGGTAAGGAGATGAAGACAGACGAAGTTAGTCTCGCTTACAGAGCCGCAGAAATGTACTACGTAAATGAGATGAATCAGGAAGAGATCGCATCAGAACTTGGAATTTCCCGATCAAAGGTTTCCAGACTTCTTACAAATGCGAGGAAACTGGGAATGGTGAAGATCGAACTCGTAGAACCAGACTCATTTGACCTCAGCGCGCTCGAGGAAGAACTCTGCAAGAAATACTCGATTAGAGAGGCACACGTAGTTGCGTCTGTAGAGGGAACAGAAAAGGAAACTAAACAGAGAATTGCATTGTCCTTTCAGAACAATATCTTGAAAATAATCGACGGGAAGAGATCCGTTGGTCTTGGCTGGGGAACTACTGTTTATGATGCTGTAATGAGTCTTCCAAACAAACTGGGGCAGCTTCCTGATATGAAGATCGTTCCTCTCCTCGGGGGTCTCGGTCAGTCGGAAAAGACATATCAAATCAACAATATTGTTGAAAAGTTGGCGAACTCTCTGGGTGCGACACCGGTATTTCTTTCCGCTCCGGCAATCGTCAACACTGCCGAACAGCTCAGCATGATGACTCAAGTGGGATCTGTTCAGAATGTCATAAGTGAATGGGCTCACCTTGAGGCAGTAGTTTTTGGTTTAGGAGCCCCGGCCGGCATGTCTGCGGTGCTGGATTCAAACCTTCCTGGAGAGATCATCCTTGAGCTTGTTCGAAAACACGCGGTGGGAGATATCGTTTCGAGATTTCTAAACAAGGATGGAGAAATCATCTGCAGAGAGATCGAAGATGTCTTACTGGGTATACGCTTTTCCGAACTGATGAAAGTGCCTGAAAAGATATGTTTAAGCGGTGGAGAGCATAAGGCCGATGGAATCCGCGCCGCTCTCTCAAGGGGATATATAACTACATTGTTTACTGACATTAGGACTGCCCAGAGGTTGGTTGCATAACAGGAGGTGTGTGAATGAAAGCAGTAATGTACGAAGGAATTGGAAAGCTCTCTATCAGAGAGGTTGAGAAACCAAAAATCGAGGAAGACGGAATTCTTGTGAAGATTATGTATTCATTCATTTGTTCTACTGACATAAAGACCTTTAAACAGGGCCACCCCATGATAAAGCCTCCCACCATTCTCGGTCATGAATGCTCGGGAAGGATTGTGGAAGTTGGATCGAAGGTTGAGGGTTTTGAAGTCGGAGATTGCGTTGCAGTTGCTCCATTCGTAAATTGTGGGGAATGTGAACAGTGCATTGGCGGGAATCCCGAAGGCTGTAGAAATAGGAGTTTTCCGAGCAATGGCGCTATGACTGAATTTCTTTCCGTAGACATGAGTTATGCCAGCAAGGGTGTTTGGAAAGTCTCTGAATCTCAAATTAGGGAAGCTGCTCTCGCCGAACCCATGGCTTGCGCGTTGACCTCATGTAGAAACATGAAGCTCCAACCGGGGGAATCTGTTCTAGTAGTTGGTGCAGGTATCATGGGAATGCTAAATGCCACGGCCCTGAGAGATATCTATGGTCAGATTGTAAGAATAATCGATACTAGAGAAGACAGACTTAAACTGGCGGAGGAAATGGGTTTTTCCACTTCCATTGAAGCTTCAGGTAAGTTCAACTCAATTGTTCTTACCGCGCCAATTCCTGAGCTCATAGACAAATATCTACCAATGGTCAAACTTTTCGGCAACCTGGTTTTGTTCGGAGGCTATCCAAAAGGGATAAAGGCCTCTTTCGATCCTAACATCATACATTACAACGGAATAAGAATGACCGGAACTACAGGATTTGCACCAAAAGACTTCGCTGCCGCAATCGCGTTAATGAATAGCGGTCAGCTCCTTCTAACGCCTTTTACAAATAGGATCTACGAATTCTCGGATTTTGAGGAAGCCTTCAATGATGCGGTGGAAGGCAGATCAATAAAAGTCGGAATAAAGGTTGGTGAGTGAGTTGTTTGGCAAGAAAAACAGACTTTCAAGGATTTTCAACAAGTCTGGAAAATCAATTATGTTAGCTCTAGATCACGGGATGGCTCTTGGTCCGATGCAAGGTATTGAGAGGCCGGGAGAAGTTCTGAAAAAACTTGCACCTTACACAGATTCCATCATGCTCAATAAGGGGATCCTCCAGAACTGCTACGTACCCGATGGACATGTTGGAATAGTCCTCCGGATAAGTGGTGCAGCAACCATAGTTGGTGAAGATCTCACAAAGGAGAGTTTAACCACTACCGTGACGGAAGCGCTAAGACTCTCGGCTGATGCCGTTGCTACTTCAATCTATGTAGGAACTCCAAATGAACACTCGACGATTAAAGAACTGTCGCTTCTCTGTGATGAATGCGAGACCTACGGTCTACCAGTTCTCGCGGTAACCGCAATTGGCAAGGATAGAGAAAGAAAGACAGATCCCAGATACCTTGCGCTGGCTGTAAGAGTAGCAGCAGAAATGGGCGCGGACATTATCAAAACTTACTACTGTGATGAGAACTTCGAAAAGGTAGTGGAAGCAAGCGCAGGAGTTCCGATAGTCATTGCGGGAGGTCCGAAGATGGATTCGGTTCTCGACGTACTGAAGATCGCCGAAAATGCCGTTAAGGCTGGAGCTCTTGGGGTAGACATGGGGAGAAACGTCTGGCAGCATGAAAAACCCGTTGAAATGCTCTTGGCATTGAAAGAAGTCGTGAACGAAGGAACCAATGCGGAGGAAGCTTACGCAAAGCATTTCGGGAGAAAGTAGTGAAGATTGTTGAGATGATCTCGATCAGGAAGGAATTTCCCGGGGTCGTTGCTCTTGACAATATTGACTTTGCTCTCGAAGAAGGCGAGATTCATGGACTTGTCGGTGAAAACGGGGCAGGGAAGTCTACCCTTATTAACGTACTAGCGGGGGTCTTTCAGCAGAGTTCCGGAGAAATGAGAATTTTTGGAGAACCTGTGCGATTGAGCAGCCCATCCGACGCCTTGAGGAGGGGAATAGGAGTTGTCTATCAAGACACCGTTCTTGATCCCTACTTCACTTCGGAGGAAAACATCTGGCTTGGGCGGGAGCCGTCCAAGCTGTCTGTGCTCAAGGGTAAGAAGACAAGATCCGATACGAAGGAACTATGTGAAGAATTCGGAATTGAAGTCCCCCTTCGCGTCCCAGTCGGAACGCTCAGTGTAGCCAAGCAGAAGATGGTAGAGATTCTCAGGGCCCTTAGCATGAATTCAAAGGTGCTGGTACTTGATGAGCCGACTGCCTCCATAACTCAGAGTGATACGGACAACCTTTTCAAGATTCTCAGGAATCTAAAAAAGGTCGGTATCAGTGTGATATTCGTTTCTCATCATCTCGACGAAGTCTTCGATCTATGCGATCGGATTACTGTTCTCAGAAACGGCCGCTACGAAGGGACCTACGCTTCTTCAGAACTATCTACACGAAGCTTGATCAAATTGATGACCCACAGGGACTTAACTGATCAATACCCAAAGCAGAAATACAACACAGAAGAAGAAGTTCTCAGAGTATCCAATCTCAATTCAATGAAACTGGGCTTGAAGGATGTTTCCTTCAAAGTGAAAAAGGGAGAAATAGTCGGGTTCTTTGGAATGGTCGGTTCGGGTAGGACAGAACTTATGAAATCGATATTTGGAGCTGGCGAAATCGACAGCGGAGAGATACTCATTGAAAACCAATCTGCAAAGATTTCAGATCCATCAAGGGCAATGAAGACAGGAATTTACCTTTGCCCGGAGGATCGCAGGAGAGAAGGGCTCGTTCAGGACATGTCGGTTGTTGATAATCTGTCTATCCCCTTCCTGGGAACCCTTACGAAGTTTGGAGTCATCGATTCAAAGAAGGTCAACTCAAAGGCAAGAAAGCTCTCCAAAGATCTGGAGATAAAGACTCCTTCACTGAAGACTATCGTATCCAACCTGAGCGGTGGAAATCAGCAGAAAGTCGTGCTTGGGAAGTGGCTTATGGGACCAAAGTCGAGAGTCTTCATTTTCGATGAACCTACACAGGGAATCGATGTGGGGGCGAAGACAGAGTTCTACAAAATCATGCAGGAAATAGCCAGCAAAGGTTGTGGAGTAATATTTGTTTCTTCGGATATCAGGGAACTTCTAGGTGTCGCAGACAGAATGTACGTCATGCGTCTTGGGAGAATCACTGCCGAATTAGAGCGCGAAGAGTTCGACCAGAGCGTAATTCTTGAAAATGCACTGAGCGATACAGTTTCAACGGGGAGTGGGAATTGTGAATAAAGCGGGACAACTATTCCAGAAGTATGGAACGATACTGGCCCTGATAGGGATTGTCGTATTCTTCTCAGTTATGACGGAGACCTTTCTTACTTCTAGAAACCTAATAAACATACTTTCTCATATTTCAATGTTGACCATAATAGCAACGGGAATGACCGTATGTATGATTCCAGGGGATTTTGATATGTCGATTGCCTCAGTGGCGAGTCTCGCAGGCGTGATAGCGACTTCTCTTATTCTCGGCGGGTTTGGGGTTGTTGGTTCCATAGTTATTACGATTGGTATGGGGGCGCTCTTTGGTGTGGTTGCCGGCATCTTGATAACCACCTTAAAGATATCCGCATTCATTGCAACTCTAGCTCTAGGAACCATCGCGACGGGCATAAACTTTATGTTTACGAGGGGTCAAGAAGTATACGGAATCTTCCCCGATTCATTTCTGATGATAGCGCAGGGCAGAGTTATGGGAATTCCCGTCCAGGTTTTCATAATGGCTGCGGTTGTTCTCATTTTCGCTTTCGTTATGGAGAAAACGAAAATGGGCAAATGGATGTATTCGATAGGGGGAAGCGTAAAGGCTTCATTCCTATCTGGAATCAATGTGAGACTGCTGCGAGTGGTGGGAATGATAATTTCGGGCGCTCTTGCGGCCTTCACCGGATGCATTCTCGCTTCGAGATTGGGGTCAGGTCAACCAACGGCTGGAGACGCGTACTTGATGGACGCAATAGCGGCTTCATTTTTGGGGATGACCGCCATAAAAGTTGGCAGACCCAACGTTCTGGGGACATTTGTCGGCGCTCTGATAATCGGAGTGATAAACAATGGTCTCGTAATTATGGGAGTGTCATATTTCTTTCAGTACATAGCCAAAGGAGCAATCATAATTCTAGCGGTTGCAATGACATCGTTCAAGAACTCTGAGAGCTTCTAGGCAACCATCGGGAGGTGTTGTAAGTATGAAAAAGGTAGTTCTAATTCTCGCAATTGTTCTTGCTGTTTCAGTTGGAGTAAGTGTAGAGATCGGGTTCGTTGCGGCCAATCTTTCTGCGGTAACCCAGGCAACTATTGCTGAGAACCTCGAAGCCATTTCAAAAGATAATGACTGGACGATCTACGTTTCAAATTCTGCCGGTTCATGGGAGACAATGAACAATCTAGTCGAAAACTACGTATCCAAGAAAGTCGATCTAATTGTAATTGCAATGGGTCAGGCAAGTTCTCTGACATCATCGTTGACAGCAGCGAAGGAAGCTGGGATTCCAGTCATCGGGATCGATTCCGAGTACAGTGATCTTCTGACCGCCGACATTCTCACAAACAACTGGGAGATGGGCGCCAAGATCGCCACATATCTCGTGGACAGACTAAATCACAAAGGGAACATAATTGTGTTTAAATTTGATCAGTTCTACGGGACTCGTTTCAGAGGCAAAGCAATCGATATGGTACTTACGGAAGAGCCAAACATAAATGTGCTGGAAGTCCACCATCTTCCCCCGGCAGGGTTCGTCGAAGATGCCCAGAGAACCATGGAGTCTTACCTGCTCAAATACGGAGACAAGATAGATGCAGTATGGTGCGCGTGGGATGATCCTGCATACGCAGTATCTCTAGCGATCAGGGCAGCGGGTTACACCCAGGAAGATATGTTTGTTGTAGGTATTGATGGGAGCGAAAGAAACATAGAGATGATAGCTGCCAATAACACAGCCGTAGTCGCCACGATCCTTCAGCCGTTTGGAGACTCGGCGCTAATAGCGGCCGATCTTATCAAAAAAATAGTTGTAGAAGGAAAGAGCCCCGAGGAAGTTATCGGCACCGTCAGGGTAATATACATGGACGCTCCGCTGATTATCTCCGCGAACGCTCAGGAGTACATCAAGTAAGAGTTTTCAAAATGAAGGGCTGAGGGAGTCTGCCGCGATACGTATTCAAAACCAGAAGATATCTGATTATCGGATATCGAGTTGTCAGAGCAGGCTCCTTTGCCTAATTAGTGTTTATAGCTGTAATAACTATTAGAAGACTTTTAAGGAGCGGTTATCAAAGATGAATTCAAGTGTGCTTTTCGCAGGATATGATATTGGAACGACTTCGAGCAAAGTTTCCGTCGTAGACGCTGCAGGTCATGTAATCTCAAATGCGAAGGTAAACCATCCTCAAGAATTCTCGGAAGATGGGTTTCCCGAACAGGATGCTCAGAACTGGTGGGAAGACTTCAAGAAACTGACTTCTATCGTTGGCAAAGCGATTTCGCTTTCAAGAATAGAAGCGATCGGACTCAGTTCAATGTGTCCGTGTGTGCTTCCCGTTTCAGATGAAGGAATTCCATTGAGAAAGTCACTCATGTACGGAATAGACCAGCGTGCTTCGAAAGAGGTTGATCTTCTTAATGAATCCTTTAGTCGCGAGAAAAGCAGATCGATTTATACGGATTATTCCAGTCAGTCAATTCTTCCGAAGCTTCTCTGGTTAAGAGAAACCCAGCCGGCAATCTTCAAGAGTACTTCACGAATTCTTACGGCGAACGGCTACATTGGATTTAAACTTACTCAGTCATTCGCAATGGATTATTTCTCAGCTTCGGCCGGGAATCTGATCGATCTAGATAGCCTCGAGCTCTTCAAAGAGCCTTTTGATCGTTTTGATCTATCGACGAGGCTTGTCCCGGAAATGAAATGGGCACTGGAGCCAATAGGAAATCTAACGCGCAGAGCCTCGCTAGAGACAGGACTGAAAGAGGGAATAACGATATTTACGGGAACTGGTGATGCTTGCGCGGACGCGATTACCAATGCCTGCATAGAGCCCGGTAGCGTTTCGGTTTCCCTTGGAGGAACATCGATATTCATTCAGTCCCTGGAGAAACCTGTCTGGTCTCCAGATCTATTTGTCGAGACCGGCGCAACTCCCGGTTCATTTACCATAGGGGGTGCAACGAGCTGTGGGGGCCTCCTAACAGACTGGATGGCCGAGCGCTTATTCGGTCTCAAGGGATCGGAAAAAGAGATTCTCTTGAGGGATTTCGACGTTGAAAAGTATAGACCATCCAATCTCATTCTTCTGCCTTTCTTTGGTGGAGCCCGAACACCTTTCAATGATCCAAAGGCAAAGGGTATCTTCTTCGGCCTCTCTATGGAAACCGACAGGGAGAGTATTCTCTCTGCTCTGTTTGAATCTATAGCAATTGACATTAGCATGATAAGCGATGAGATCAAGAGGACGGCACTTGAACCTGGCCAAATCTGTGCGTCTGGAGGAGGAACCAGGAGTGAGGTTCTCCTTAGACTGATCGCCACAATACTCGATCGCGAGCTCCTGGTTTGTCCGCAGGAATACGACTCTGCCGGCGGTGCCGGGCTCATTGCTTTGTCGGCGTTTTCGGAATCGAGTCTCTCGGAAGTTGTCAACATAATCAAAGAGAGATATGTTGTTGTCGAACCCTGGAGCGACTTGAGAGAATACATGTTTGAGAGGAAGGAAGCTTTCAAGGAGCTGTACAATTGTAATCGAGAGCTCTTTGTGAAGAGATAAGACTCATTTGACAAAAAAGCAGAATCTTTTGATAAAGAAATCAAGCCGGGGTATCCCCGGCTTGATTATTTGCTAAGAGATTAACAGGAACGAGCGCTTCACAGAAAGATTGCGCTCGTTTTCTGTAAATCATAACTCTTTAGAAGCAAAGTCTTGCAAGGGAGTTAGCGGTCATGAAACTGGGATTTGCCGTCATCTTAATTTGGCTTGGAATTTGCAGGATTTCGCTTCAAAAAAGGTAAAGAATATCGACCATTCAGGACGCATAGATCCGAAAGATTCGGAAACGACGTCTTGAATCTACGCGGATCTGATCCTTTTCTTGTGAAGAGCGCCTGGTGATATAATTTTGGTGTGAAATGTTCTAGATAAACTCTTTCTTCGGCTATGAAGTATTTGTTTGAAGGAGGTGTTGTGAAGTGATTTACTACGTAGATGACAACGCAAAGCCGACCGGAGAGCATGAAATTCATACGGAGTACTGCGATAGGCTCAAAGAAGTGGAATCGAAGAGAAGGCTTGGAGATTTCGTTAACTGCTTCGGGGCCCTTCAGAAAGCGAGAGAGATATACCCGAATGTCGACGGTTGCGTTCATTGTTGCAGTGAATGCCACAAGGGCTGAAGCATCTTCATAAATTTCAGATTTCTGATCACGCGTAAGGAATGAAAATATCTGTTTTTCCATCCTCACAGCCGGAATATAGGTCTTTTCCGTTACTTCTTCTGGCTGCGAGGCTTTTCGATTATCTTTCACTTCGAAGTCTCTCTGAGATGACGTCCTGCCAAAGTCAATCGCATTTCTTTTCAAGGAACTGCACTCTTCACGGATGCTATAATCATTCGGAATTGTTGTTTCTTACCCGCTGATATTGGAGAAGAGAGTGATGGAATGGACAGAGTGGTTGTCGTTGGCAATGTAGATGTAGATATCATAGCAGGTCCGATTGACGACTGGCCTGAATGGGGGACGGAGATGGGCGTCGATACTGTCGATATTCGTATCGGCGGGCAGGCGGCCAACACGGCTGTTGTACTTGCCGACCTCGGAGTACCGGTGGATATAGTTACGGTCGCCGGGAATGATCTCTTCGGGAAGGCCCTCAAGCAAAGATTCGTAGAAATGGGGATTTCAGTCGATTGGTTTGACCTCATCGAAGGCAAGACTCCGCATTCAGTTGCGATAACTCATACAAACAGCGAGAGAAGCTTTTTGAGCGACGAGTCTGTCATGCGCTTCATGGATGTTGACTTTGTGAGCGGTAAACTGGCTAGAATAAAAGGCGCACATATACTCTTTTGTGGCATCAATGTCTTAAACGGTTTGAGAAGGGGAGACTTGAAAGCGCTTCTGGAATCTCTTCATGATGATAATCTTATCTACCTGGATCCGGGATGGCCTCCCGATGGTTGGAAGTCGTTCAGACCGCAGATAAGGAGCCTGCTGAATTTGTTAGACTGGTTCCTGCCCAATGAAGCCGAGTTAATCGCTGTGACACGGAAGAACTCGATTTCCAGTGCCGTTGAAGGCTTTCAGAGGGATTTCGCTGGTAGCGCGATGGTGAAAATGGGTTCTGAAGGTTCGCTCATGATCTCCGGAGAAAATTCAAGAGCGTATTCGACCCAAAGGTCAAAGAACGTTGTAGATACGATTGGAGCCGGAGATTCCTTCAATGCCGGTTTCATCTATTCGGCTGCCGCATACGGAAGTTATGATATCGACCTGGCACACAGGGTCGCCAGAGACTGGATCGAGGGAAGATACAGGGAGAAAATTTCCTTATAGGTTGTTTTGACTGCCTGGATTTCGTAGGTCTATTATGATCAAACTGCATATTCATAAGCAAGGGGATGAAGAGAGTGTTTCTCAAAGAAGGTCAGAGAGTCCTCTTTCAAGGGGACAGCGTAACCGATACAGATAGAGATAGAGAGGAGTTCTTCTCTCTTGGGAACGGGTATCCTGCATTTATCTCTGGACTCGTGGGTTCTGCGTACCCGGAACTGAGAATAGAGTTTCTGAACAGAGGTGTTGGAGGAGATAGGGTACGGGATCTTCGTCAACGCTGGGGAGTTGATTGCCTTGATCTCTCTCCTGACTGGGTTTCAATACTTGTGGGGATAAACGACTGCTGGCGCCTCTACGACAGCAACGATAGAACGGAGCCGGAGCGCTTCGAAACCGACTACAGGTATCTACTGGAATCGATCAGGTCAAAGGATGCATCCGTGATAATAATGGAACCCTTCTTCCTTCCGGTTTTTTCAGATATGGAGAGATGGACCGAAGACCTTGGGCCGAAAATCCAGATAATCAGGAGAATTGCAAGGGAATTTGGAGCGATTTATGTTCCGCTCGATGGAATTTTTGCTGCTGCAGCCGCGAGGCGTGAGCCGGAATTCTGGGCCGAAGACGGTGTTCACCCCACTCCCGAGGGTCACGCCCTGATTGCCCGTCACTGGCTTCAGGCAATGAATGTCGTTTTTGATTTCGCTTCTTGGTGTTAAGTTGTCGGCTTGATACTGTAGTCTACAAGGTGATCGTAGTATTCGCGATTCCTTTCGTATTCCGAGCGGTATATGATGCTTTTGGAATCCAATGCGTGATCTATTGCGAGAATGCCATCAAGGTGGTCTATCTCATGCTGAAGCAGTTCCGATTTTGCCTGATCGACTCCCTTCCACTCGTGTTCGATTCCCCTTTCATCTTCATAGACGATATCTATCGAAAGGCTTCTCTCGAGCCTAATAAGCAGATGTGGAAAGGACATGCAATCATCCCACATCGTAAATGAGGGCTTGCTGCGGCTAGTTATTCGTGGGTTCACAATAATGAAACTTCCCTGACCTAAATTTAGCGCGACCATTCTCTTAAGAATGCCGATTTGGGGGGCTGCGATTCCACGGCCGAAGCCGTTTTCATTTCTGAATTCATGGAGAGCCTGCTCAAGCATAGCGAACTGCCCTAACGTCTCCTGGCCTCGAAAGTCAGTGACGGGAGATGATTTTTCCCGTAGCAATGGATTTCCAAGAAGCAATACTTCACTAGTCATCATCAACCTCCGAAGTTTTTTTGACTCTTTTCAAGAGATTTGCAAGAGCCACTGCCGTTCCGAGAGGAAAGAGCATGGTCCCGGATTTCAGAGAACCGGCAACGACCACTCCCCCCGAGGAGAGTATTTCTTCGAGCCCTATCTTGCGCTCAAGACTTTCGCAAAGCAGTTCCTCCGGTAAGGCAATCAAAGCGCTTACCTCCTCGGGGTCGAGTCTGAAAGGAGTATCATCTGTGAAATAAGCATTGAAACAGGCTATGAAGTACGGTCCTTTCTCGGGCAAGCTCTTTCGTCGATCAAGCATTTTGTAGATCATTCTGGGGGCTGGGGATGGAAGTTCGATGGTTTCGTCAACACCTCCGTTTGACTGAACAATATACGTCCGGGCTGAATGGATTAATTCAACCGTCTTTCCAGTCTCTTCGACTGCTTCGCGTTTTGCTGCCTGGATGAATCCCTCGCCTTCTTCACAGTGACCGCCTATTCCGGCGAAGAACCTTTCCCCCGGCTCTGTTCGATGCTTCCTTCCGGAAACCTGAAAGAGGTAGAGGTCCCGGTATTCTAGAATCAGTCCGGTGCCCTTTTCGGAATTATCTGGAATCAAACTGTTGATATTCATAATATTCTTTCTTTCGACACTCGATTGCTGATTTGCTCGAAACCCGAAAACACTGGTCTACAGACACATAGAGCTCGTTAGTCTTCAAATCGAGCGTTCTTAACGTTCTTTATGACAGAATCGGCCGCCAACTTTCCCGTAAGTATGCTTATCGGTACGCCGGAAGGGCTGTAAGCCCACTGGCCGACCTGAAGAACATCCGGAATTTTGGTCTTGACCGAACTGTTTACCTTCATCATACTGGCTACCACTGGTATCGGCTCCTCGAAAGACCATCCTACGATCGAGCCTTCCGAGCTGCCAACGTAACTCTCTATTGAAAGCGGGCTGCTGGAGAATGAAAAGAGAATCCTGTCTTTCAGAATCGGGTACACTGAGTTTGAGAGAACCTCGATTACTCTCTTTTCGAGCTCTTCTTTCAGCTCGTCGTACCAACCGGATTCATTCGCTCTTTTCACGATCTCGTATTCGAAGAGAGTACTGATTATCAGGCCGGTCTTTCCTTGAGGGGCAAGGTTCTTGTCTTTGAGAACGGGGATCGAGATCTCGTAGGTACCCAGTTCGCAGAACCTGTCCAGCCAGCTCAAGACATCTTCTCTTGAATTGACAGACCAGTTCTCCAGAATGGACTTCATTTCGCTGCGATGAGTCTCACCAAGCCCCTTCTTTGAAGGGGTATAGAAGAAGTGACCGCTGGATATCGCCTCGAATTTTTCGGGAGGTGCATCCACCGCGATGAAGATGCTGAAAATAGAATCGGTACCGTGTTTCTTCGATATCTCGGATCTAAATGTGTTAACCGTCTTTGCTGAGGTTTCGGGCAGGTCGTCTGTTTTCACAATTGAGTAGAGCTTCTTTAGATCGGCAGCCCAAACGAGTTTCTTATACTTATAGGATCTTCCACCACTATCGACGATTACTTTTCTACCAGCGATGACCTCTGTTACTTCCCTGCCTGTCTCGATTTCCCCGCCAAATTGGACTATCTTTTCACATACGAGTTCGGCCATAGTTCCAACTCCACCTTTTGGGTAGAAGTAGTCCTGATAAAGGTAGAAATAACTCATGGCGAAAAAAGTCGGGGTGTTCTTGAAGAAATGCTGGTCTATTATGTCTCTCAAAGACCTGTTTTGGACAAGCTTCTCGAGGAACTCCTCGACCGGCATCTGGAATTTCCCTATTCTTCGGAGGGTGAAAAGAAACTTCAATAACCAGGGCAGGTACACTTTGACAAAATACGACTTGTTGTTCTTGAAGTCCATGAAGAGGGGATTATCGACTCCGTAAAGAATCTCCATGTCCTTCATGATCCTCTTTATGAATGAAACGACGCTCTCGATCTCAGCCTCGCTTCCAGGATACATCTTTCTAAGGAGATCTGAATACTCCTTCAAGCTTTCCTTGGAGTTCACACGAATAATGCTGTCTTCAACACCCACAGATACTGGACTCTTGACTCTTTCGATCTCAATTCCAAGCTCCCTTAGCATCGGAAGAATAATCCCCGCACTCTCGAGCGCCCTCACACCTCCGTCAAATAGGAAGCCGTCCCTCCAGAAGGAGTTGATCAAGCCGCCGCACTTCTCGTTTTTCTCCAGCAGGAGGACTCTAGCGCCGTGTTTTGCAATATAAGCAGCACTTGTCATTCCTGCAATTCCACCGCCAACTATTATCGCGTCATAGGTCTCCATCATCTAGGTCCCCCATTCGCAGGCTCTCCTGCCAGAGTTCTTCAGCTGTTTCCATGTCAAGTGCGGGAGGGGCAGGAATCTCTTCCGTGGTTAGATTGAAGAACCTTCCACCGACATCCTGGAGATCGCCGGATACACCGAGATAGTAGAGGGCTTCTGCCGAGATTTCAGGCGATCGGGAGAATCTGTCAACAACATTTTTCTTATACCATTTGTAGAAGGCCCCATTTTCCTTTCCCGTACCAGTCTTGACTGCACCGGGGTGCATAGCGTTGATTGTGACTCCGCTTCCTTCGAAGTATTGATCGAAAATAAGCATACTCAGAAGCTGGGAAGTCTTTGCTGAACCGTAAGCCTTAAGGCCGCTGTAGCGTCTCTTCTGCCAGTTGAGGTCCTGCGTCTCTATTCCCCAGACGGCAAAACGATGACCTTCCGAGCTCACCATCAGAATGCGCCCCTTTCCCTGAGCTTTCATCTTCTCTCTTATCAAGTAGTTGATGACGAACGAAGAGAGATAATTGACTACGAAAGTCGTTTCGAAGCCTTCCTCAGTAAGTTCTTTGCGCTTCAGAAAGACTCCCGCGTTGTGTATCAGGACATCTATCGTGTCTCTCATCGCGGAGAGCTCTTTGCCAACTCTCAGGCTATCGTCTAGACTGCTGAAGTCGGCTATCATATATGAACACTGAACGCCGAAGTCGCGTTTGAGTTCGACGCAAAGCCTTTCCGATTTCTCCCTGTTTCTGTTTATTGAAAGGATATTTGCCCCATGGCTGGCATACTTCCTGCATGTATAGTATCCAATACCCGATGTCCCTCCGGAAATGACCATTAGGCGACCCTCGAAATCATCACTGCAAATCTTTGGATCAGACTTGTTGTTCTTCATCATCGCGCGGATGTTTGACCATTTGTATTGCTTCCAGTATTTGCGAATGGGGTTCCTGCCTCTCTCCATATGCAGCACCTACCCGAAGTGTTTTCTCATGAAACGCCTGTAAGGCTTTCTGAACGAGGGTATGTTGTCGAAGATATCACCCCAAAGGTCATAGTAATCTCGCTGCTCGATTATCTTTCCCTCTTCACTAATAGATAGACGGCTCGCACCGTAAATCACGGAAGTCCTCGTCTTCTTGAAAAGTATAGTCATCTCCCATTCGACAAAGACCACGTTGTCTTCCTTAATGACTCTAAGAACAGCCATCTTAAGCTCTTTAGATCTCTCGGCAAGCCTTTCCGTCATCTTCTTGAATTCTTCGATCCCCCGAATTTCCTGAATCGTGTCTTTAAAGAGAATGTTGTCGTCGTAGTAAGGAAGAATGTGAGACCAGTCAGGTTTCCCTTCTGTGTTGTAAGTCTTCGACCACAGTTCTCGAATTTGATCGGCACTCTCTATACAAAAAGCTTCCATAATCACAACTCCCAAAACAGTAAGTAGAAAAAACTTCCATAGTTCTGCGTTTTCTCAATCGAATCGTCCAACATAGAGAACGTCATAAGCAAATCGTATCACGGCGACTCTTACTAAGCAATATTTGGAAGATAACAAAATAGCAATCTTTGACTCTGCCCGACAATCTGTGAACGATAGACTTGACTGAGCAAAGGTCGAGAAATAATGCCGATGAAAATCCTCTCTCTAGCGCAAACTTGAGAAGCCCAGAGCGGCATGATATGAACTTCGAACAAGAGAGCCCGATGCGACGAAGGAAAATCCTCTCTCTAAAGCGAAGATCCTGTAACCTTCAAACTGTTCCGGGGTAATATACTCCGCTACTGGAAAGTGTTTATGAGATGGCTGAAGATACTGACCAATAGTCAACATGCTGCAGCCCGCAGCATTTAAATCCTCAATAACTGACTTTACCTCGTCTTCGTCCTCGCCCAGGCCCACCATTATTCCAGACTTTGTAATGATCGAAGAATCAATTTCCTTCACTCTCCGCAAGAGATCGATGGAACGCTCGTAAATAGCACCGGGTCTTACAGAAACGTACAGGGAAGGTACGGTCTCCACATTGTGATTCAGCACGTCCGGATGCTCTCTGACGATTTTTTCCAGTGCCTTCCAGTTACCATTCAGATCAGGGATCAGCAGCTCGATTGTCGTATCTGGACAGTTCTTTCTCAATTCATGGACGACGTCTACGAACTGAGAAGCGCCACCATCATCCAGATCGTCCCTGGTAACCGAGGTGATTACAGCGTGTCTCAGTTGAAGAATATGAATGGCGTTAGAAATGTTCTCCGGCTCCTTTGGGTCTGGAGAGCCCGGTATTCCCTTTGAGACTGCGCAGAATCGACAGGTTCTTGTACAGATATCTCCAAGTATCATGAATGTGGCGGTTCTAGATGCAAAACACTCACCTATATTTGGGCATTTCGCCTCTTCGCATACCGTATGAAGACGCAAACTTCGCAACATGACCTTTATTTCGCTCAGCTTACTCCGGTCGGCATTGAGCTTTTTCTTAAGCCAGTCGGGCTTCTCTTTCACTTTGACCACTCTCCAGCCACTCTCTAGAGACTTCTATCAGCTTGCTTTCAAACACAACAGAAAATCTCTCTCTTACTCTCTCTATGATCTCATTGAAGTCAACGCTGTCAACAAAATCGTCCATCGAGGCAATCGAATAATCTTTTATGCCGCAGGGATTTATTAGTTTGAAGTGTTTCTTATTCACCCGTACGTTAAGGGCAAACCCGTGCATTGTGAACCATCTCTTTACGGCTATACCGACGGCGGCAATTTTTCTTTCTTCTACCCAAACACCCCTGTATTCCGGTTTTCTACCGGCCTTGATTCCGTAATCCTCCAGAACCTCAATCACTACTTCCTCAAGAGAACCGACATACCAGGGAAGGTTCTTCTTCCATTTTCCAAGATTCAGAATGGGGTATGCAACTACCTGTCCCGGACCATGATAAGTTATGTTTCCTCCCCTGCCAGTTTCTCGGAGCGCTACCCCTAGGCGCTTGAGCTCACTTTCGTCAACGAGAAGATTCTCTCTTCCTCCCGACCTGCCCATTGTCAGCACCGGTTCGTGTTCAAGGAGAATCAGTATGCAGTCCGCTTTTCCTGTCACCACTTTTTCAAGCGCTCTGTGCTGAATCCTCAGCCCGTCAGTGTAGTTTATGAGTCCATCGAGTCTTATTGAGAAGCAATTTCGATTTTCCAAGTTCATTCGGATCCCACTTGATGTATAGAGTCAGTAAATAGCGAAGGGAGTATCTCAACCGATTCGGCATATTTCATGACTTCTTCTCGACTTAAGGGAGCGGGGCGGGTTTCTCCAGCGACCCACAGCTCTACCTGATCGAAGAAATGAGGACTTCTCGGGTCTTCGGATATCCCGGGCGGCAGAAATGCCCGAGAGTTGTCGATGTTCGAAAGGTCCACTACCTGCGTATAAGAGTTTCCCAGTTGTGACCAGATGGTATTTGCTGAGGTTGTCGTGAGAGACGGCATGATTCTATTTGCATCCGGAAGTATTGAGGGAAAACCCTCAAGATTAGTTTGATAGACCATCACTTGTGGTCTGACTTGAGAAGTGCTTTCCCGAATGTTTGCTGCCGTGGTCTCGAGAATCTGATCTACCCAGAATGTGACCTCTTCTTCGTCCGGCAATTTGCTGGTTCTTTCAAATTCAGACAGTACAGTACGAAGGAGATATATATTGCCCGCGTGTCCTCCTCCGTACTTCGAGACGAGAAGAGCAGTCAATTCGCTGCTCCTCAGACTGCGATGCATTGTTTGAACCAGAGTCTGGGCAATGTCTGCTGCTCTGCTGTTCTCTACCAGGCGATAGTCCCAACCACTGAAGACGTTTAGAATCCTCGAAGAGTTCTGAGACAGCAGATTTCGTCGAAGCAAAATGCCTGCGAGATCGAGAAAATCTCGGGCTATTGACGAGACGTTATCTCGATGAATCTCCGAGAAGCTCTCAAAAGTGAATTCGTTTTGATCATCAAGGAGTTCGTAAAGCCTCATACTTCGGGGGTTGTGGCCGGTTCCTCCGGTGCCTATCGTCAGAGAATGCGGGTACCAGTCGCCGACGGGCAAATGATTAGCACTTGCAACGAACCCCGAAGACGGATTCAGAACGTGCGGAAGCTCATCGAACGGCACGTATCCAATCCATTCCTCATCACCCGTCCATCCAATTTGTGGGAGTCCGGGTCTTCCAGAGCGAATAGGAATTGCGGCTGCTGTGTAATATCCAGTATTGCCTGAGACATCAGCGTATACCACGTGTATCCCAGGGAACATGTAATCGCTCAATCCACCGGTGAACTCCTCCCAGTTTCTTGATCTCATCATTGCTAGCATTCCAGTTATTGGTGTATTCAGTTCTTCTGTAGCCACGTACTTCAAAGAGAAGTGCTCTGTGGGCCCCACTCCTCTTGTAAATTCGTCAACAAGTGGCCCGTGAATCGTTCTGCAAACAATAATCTCAACCGGATCTTCGTTTCGAACAGATATTACTTCAGTATGTGACTGTAAAGGGTACCAACTCTCTCCAAAAAGAAACATAGCCCCATCACGGCTGAGCTTTTCATGAAACAAGTCGCTGTTGTCAGAACCGAGCGCAGTTGCCCCCCATGCAAGGTCTTCGTTCCAGCCAATGAGAAAGCCAGGCGAACCTGCAACACAGATTCCTCTCACATTGTAGTTGCCGCCGCTGAGGTGTATTTCATACCATAGCGAAGGAAGAGTGACGGCAATCTGGGGGTCACTCTCAAGGAGAGGACTTCCTGTGAGAGTCTTGCTTCCCGAGACCGTCCACGCGTGGCTGGCCTTCAATGCATCCCATTCTGACCCGGCACTTGATTCATCCGGTTCTTCTTCCATAAGGCGCCGGTACGCGTCGGGGTCGGTTCGAAGGAAATCGGCCTCAGTGACTATTGCTGCGGAATTGTCTATAACAATTGGCTCTTGAGTTATGCCGCTCCGCAAGCGCTGTTCATAGTTGCGAAGGGCTGACACCTCATTTTGCCAAGACCTATCGAATCTTTCTGAGAGGCGCATCCACACAGCAATACTATCGACAACCGTCCATGGATCCGGGACAATTCCAATTTCATCGAAGACAGGATTCAGGTTATCGAGATTAGTCTCAAGATAGTAATTTACACCTTCAGCATAGGCTTCTAGTATAGACTTCGTCTCACCATCCAGATGAGTGGCGATCTCTTGCGCGTGTTGGTAAAGACCCAGAGTGCGCATAAGCTTGTCCGATTCTAGCCAGTCTTTGCCGTAGATCTCTGCCAATCTTCCTGCCACTTTTCGACGAGAAAGCTCCATCTGATACAAACGGTCCTCAGCTGTTGCATAGCCTGCTCCAAAAAAGAGCTCCGAATCCGTATCTGCATAGACGTGGGCTATTCCCCATGAATCTCGTACTATCTCAATTTGACCGCCATATATTCTTACAGGAAATATTGAAAGAAGCACAAAGATAGATATTGCAGCGATCCACGGTGCGATTTGCTTCCTCATATCTGCCCCCCCTTTTCTCACTGTCTGAAGTGACCTTCCAATTATAGATCACTCTATTGATATGAGTAACTTCAAACCAGTAGCAGTGATCCGAGGCGATAATGAACACTGGAAGCACTTTCCGAAATCAACAATTCGATGAACCTCTCTAACTGAAGATCTGATCTTCAAAAGTCAGAAATGATTCCACGTTATCTGTAAAATAGAAAATCTCATGAAAGCAATGCAGTGATTGTGGCGCATGATCTTAAACAATCACACCAATTATTGAAGGCCTTTCTAAAACGTGGTGAGACTGGGCGAAATTCATATCTCATATTGAGTGTGCAGGCCAAAGAAAAACGGAGAGGTTTCCCTCTCCGTTTAATATGGTGATCCGGATTAATTGGCCGGGTTGAGAATCGTTATTCTTCCCTCGTTAACGGGAGCGATCGTTCCATGTCTTTCAACGTATTCTGCAAATGCATCTCTAAGAAAGGACTTTGTTTCAATGAACTTCTCCATCTCCAGGAACATTGTGAACTTGTCTCCTCCGCCCGTGAGGAAGTCGTTGGCGGTAAGTGTGTAAGTCTTTTCTGGATCGAGCGGAGCACCGTTGGATGTAACAGATATCAGCCGCTCGTACGGTGGTTTCGAAGCATCGAATGTGTATTCAAGACCCGATACCTGTAAGAACTGGCCGGCAGCGGCAGGATAAGTTGAAATCCCGTGTTCAAGGACGTCCCATATCTGTTTTCCCGTTGCCTTTACAGCAACTACGAGGTTGTCAAAGGGGAGAACGGTATATACGTCCTTTATTGTAATATCTCCCGCGGGAACACTTGCTCGAACTCCGCCTCCGTTTTGGATTGCGAAATCAGTCCCTGTCATCTCTCTCAGACTGTCGGCTATAGCGTTCGCCAGATTGGATTCTTTGAGGCGCACAGTTCCTCTTTCTCCATCGAGATCAACCTCGGTTTTTCCAATCACAGTGCCGAGCTTTTCGTCAAGCTGAGACACGTAGCTTTGAACTACTGCAACTACTTCTTCGTCCTGAGGAAGGTTCTGACTCATGAATACATGGGCGAAGTTGATGCCTATTACTTCGCCGTTGTAGATGTTTAGATTTGTTTTTGAGATCAGCTCCGCATGCTTTCCAGAAGATATCACCCAACTACCGTTTATCTTCTCCGGGAAGGCGACTACGTCCCTTCCTCCTTCAAATATCAGATCGTATCCGGCGACTTTTGTCGGTAGTACCCTGTTTCCGCCGTGCAAATGGGCAAGGGCGACAACCAGATCTGCTTGAGGAGATACTTCGTCCAGCAGTCTCTTGGCGGCAGAATACTGTTCTTCGAAGGTAATTCCGGCTACGTTTCTTGGATGAGTGTACCAGGCGCTGCTGTCGTCAGTAAGCCCAACGATGGCTATCTTCATTCCGTCGACTTCTTCTATGATGTATGGCTCAAGAAAATATGGGGATTCTCCAAGGTATAACGTATTTGCGCCAAGAAATGGGAAATTCGCAAGTTTGCTGTTTCTTTCCATCACGTTGAACGGGAAATCGAAGTCGTGATTTCCGAGAACCATCGCATCGTAACCCATCATGTTCATAATCTTTATGACCGGTTCGCCTTCGAATAGATTGGCAACGTTGGTGTTGTAGGGGGCGTCTCCAACATCCAGAAGCAGAAGATCCGGCTGCATTTCCCGCTCCGTCTTGACGTAGTACGCCATCTTTTCAACCGCGCCTACAGGGTACTTTGCGCCGCTTGGTAAGTAAGGCTCTATGTGCCCGTGTATATCGGCAGTTGCGAGCATTGTGATTATCTTGAAATCCGGGTTCTCTACAAAGTTCGAAAGAATCTGCGCAGCTTCTTCTCGCCTCAACGGTCTTTCCATGGAAAGTAATTCGACAGGCACGTAGACAAGTTGTGAAAGCTTTGCCGAATAGTCTATCGGTTCATCAACACCAAATAGAACCTTCGCCACCGCAAGTGCGAATTCGGCGCCCGTTACTGCTTCCAACGGTCGGTAAAGGCCATCAATTACATCTTCAGCGCGCACCTTGATAAGCCCCTCGATGTATTCCTCTCCTTCGATATCGACAATATCTTTGGCAGACGGAACAACGAATGCCTCATCAATAACACCAAGCGGATCGGTGTATACGAACTTCTTCTCGACCTCTTCTTCGAGCTTCATGGAATGGATCGTAGACAGTTTGAATGTCTTGACAATCCACTCTGCCGCATCCGCTCTAGAAAGCGCTTCGGTCGGATTGAAGAGATCGTCCTCTGCTTCAACGATCCCCGCGGCAAACAGCTTCTCGATCGCAGCAGAATACGGGCTGCCCTCAATGTCTTTGAGTCCTGCAAAAGACAACACGCAGATCAGTAGCGTCGCAACCAGGATGAATTTGCTCCTTAACATAATACCCCTCCTCTAAATAAGGTTATTTGAAATGACAGGAATGAATTCTGGAAAAAACGTCGAAGTCCGCTTTGTCACCACGACCATTATACGTCAAGCAATGAGCAAGACGGACGATAATCGAGATGTGCGATGAATAAAATTCCGCATTTGCTCACTGTGTGGAAAGTCTTTCCTGCAGTGGATTCTAGATGTTTGCCGATTCTCTGCCTTCTTCGAAAGGAATTCCAAATTCCAAGCTGAAAACGCCATTCCTGGGAATATAATCTTGTAGTTGAAGCATGCGGCTTCTTCTGTCCGCACCTTTTCCCTAACTGGAAGCCAAATCAAAGGGGGTAAGGAAATGAGAAAAGTCACTTCGCTATTTGCGATTCTTCTTGCAGCAATTTGCCTTTCGTTAGGAAATTACTTTACAGAAGAAAATATTGAAAGATTCACCGGTCTTCTTGAAGAGCAGGGATTTATAGTACGGGAGGGGAGTCTGCACCTCTTCAATCCAGCTGACATTTTCGGCAACTATATAACTCCGAGTTGCTTCTGCAACAACACCGATTCTCCTTATGCCGTTTATCTCATTCCCTTGGGACCTGGTCAGGAAGCTCCGAACAAATATCCCTGGACGTACAAACTCTCTGAAAGCGAGGCAATAGTATACCTCGGTTGGACCCCGCCGCCGATGGTGTATTTCAGTTGCCAGACTCTGTTGGCAGGAAGGTTTTTCGATGGAGACTTCAGGAGAATTTATGCCAATCTCGGTGACACAATAAACTCTCTAACGATAAAGACCGGTCAATCGATAGAAGAAGAGACTCAAGGAACTGTTTTCAACTCTCCAACCATAGTAATCAGCACTCCCGACCGAAACACGGATGCCGTTATAAGGGCCGAGATTGCGAAGGCAGGTTTTGATGTTGGGATAGTGAATACGGAAGTGATCCCCTCTTCTCTATTGAGACTGGGTCTTGATGAAGAAGGGGACGAGTTAAACTTCCTTTTCAGGACTGCCTTCTTCGAAAACGAGGAAGACTGCGAGTCTTACACAAGCGATCCCCCTCTCGTTGGCTACAAGGAGATACTTGTGAAGCCGCCTTACAAAAGCAATTTCAGAGGATGGGTCTTCAGGGTCACACCCCCAGAGGATCTCGAGAAGGATCCCTTCCCTGTCACACCTTTAAGAGTAAGAGCAACCGGTGATACATCGGAACTGCAACTGACGGAAACTATGGATAGACTTCGTGAAGCCATCCTCGATGAATACGGAGACATGCACGCTTCGGAACTGAAGACCTACAGGTGGTTTGAAGAGAGTTATCATGGCATTCAAACGGGCACAGATGTCTTCGGCGAGACGAGAGATACTGTCTACTTTCGGACAAACACTTTTGATCTTTCCAAAACCGGGGAGGATTTCGCAATCGTTTACGGACCGATCCACTCGCTTACTGGGAAGGCTATCTACTCGAACTTCATAGTATATACGAACGATATCGTCAAAGACCTTCTCCCGCTTCAATCAAGAATTCTCCTCGGTTTCATGAGTATAAACAGCGAGATGAGCGAGGAAAGCAAACTGGGGTTAAAAGGTAGCGCTAAGCGTTTCTTGCCTGACGATCCGAACGCCGATCTCTTCTATGTCTGGAAAGTGGCAAGATCAAATCCGAAAGGCGAAGACTTCTGCGCAGTTATACCGGAATCAGAATATGAACGAATTACTTATGAAGAGCTCTTTATAGCCTTTAGGGCCTACATAGATCCCAGAACGGCAGTAAGCGCCGCCTACGAAGAGATACTAATGGACAAAGTCATATACTTCTCAAACAAAGAATGAAGCAATTACTGTGAATACGTGAGGAAGGGCCAGTAAGGCAATTGTGTTGACCTTTCTTGATCCTATCGATTTGCACTCACAAGTATGATGCAAATGGTTTACTCATAACGAAGATAGCGCATTCTGATTTCTTTCAGAATGACGTGCTTTTGCTTTCCCGAAGCACTACCGCACTCCAAATCTGAGAGGAGAATTTCATAAATTGGTTTTCCGGAAAGATTCTTTGCTCCCATATCTTGTTGATGAAACTAGGTATTGCAAGGGACAACTTGTCATTTTCAGAGTCAATAACCTGCACAACCACAGTCTTTTTTGCGGAATTGCCCTCATCATCCTCCTCAAAGATCTCCAGCAAGGTTTCACCAGCAAAACCATGACCTTCAGGTATTTCTTCTTGAGCGAGTTGTGGTCAAGACTGAATAACACGTAAATCCAGGTACGCCAAACAAGATACTCTGCAAAATGAGAATGCACTAACCAAAAACCATCAAAAACACGTGAGTTTCTTCTTGTAGCATGACAGTGGCTACTTTCTGACTTTCATTTCCCTTTTCACTGAATTAGCTACTTCAGAACTTCAACTCACGAAGTCGGGGAAACCTCACTGTGGGCAGATGGATTGACATGAAAGTAATTATGTAATATATTACCCATATAGGTAATATATTACATAATTCATTGTGGATAGGTGATTTTTGTGGATTTACTTGAAAAAGAGAGATACATATTCGGCTCAATATTCTTCTTGTCAAACAAGTTGCAGACCATTCTTGACCGTAGCTTCCGAACTGAAGGGTTCACCACAAAACAGCTATTCATGACGCTTGTGATTCAACAGTTTGGCGATGTATCTCCAACAATTAACGATGTAGCCAGTGTGATGAGCACTTCCCACCAGAATGTGAAACAGATAGCTTTGAAACTCGAAAAAAGAGGCTTCGTGAGAATCGAGAGAGATAAGGAAGATCGTCGATCAATAAGAGTCATATTGACTGAAACTAGCGAGAGTTTCTGGAAGGAACGAGTTGAAGAGGGCAAAGGTTTTTTAGCGGAACTCTTTGATTATTGCAGAGAAGAAGAGATAGAAGGTTTGTACAGAGGTCTCAAAAGACTATCAGAGAAGATTCGGGTTCTCGACAAATCGAAAAAGGAGGTTGACAAATGAAGTTCGCTAAACCAATTATGGTTCTTGTGATTGTTATATCGTTATTATCGGCGTTGGCAGCATCTTACGGCGCATTCGCCGGAGGTGGACCGGGATCTTACCAATTTGAATCTCTTCGTAGCGGAGAAATCACAATATATGGTGAAGGTCTCTACAAATACGAGTCGATAGCTCTAGGACCCCAAGCAAGAGGCCAAGATGTTGTAACGCTCTTCCTATGGATACCCCTGCTCATTATCTCTCTCTATATAGCTCTGAAGAATTCTCTCAGAGGCAAGCTTCTTTTGACTGGCACCATTGGCTACTTCCTCTATACATACACTATGTACACCTTTATTCAGTTCAACGAGATGTACCTTGTGTATATTGCTCTAATGGCTTCGTCGCTGTATGCATTCATTCTCTCATTTATGTCTCTGGAAATTCCGCAACTTAGATCTGCATTTACCGAGAAAATTCCGGTGAAAACACTCGCTGCATTCCAGATTCTCTCTGCTTTTGGTCTGGCTTTCAGGTGGTTTGCGGATCTTGTACCGTCACTACTGACAGGAACTGCTCCATCCGAACTACAACACTACTCGAGCATTCCGGTTTACTCGATGGATCTTGGTCTCATTGTTCCTGCATTTGCTGTATCGGCAGTTCTTTTGTTGAAAAGAGCTACTTACGGGTATGTCTTGACTACTGTGTTGCTCGTGAAGTCAGTAACTATGTGGACTGCACTGATAGCCATGACAATAGCAGCAGCAATTCAGGGTTCGGAGATGGGCGTAGGCGAGATAATCATGGCGCCGATCTTCAACATCGTAAGCATTGTTTTACTTGCAGTGGTCCTTAGAAACGTGAAAGAGCCTCCTAAAGTGCTTCGAAAGTGACGGGGTGGTTTTCCGGTAGCCGCGGGAAACCTGTTCTTCCAGAGCGAGGATCTGTTCTTGGTTCTTGGCCAAACCATTATTCAGAGAGTAGAGAGAAGGGGAAAGCAAAGAGGGCAAGTAAGGATCTGGGAGAACGGATCTTCCTTCGGCATGACGAAATTTGAGTTTTTTGCTCTAGAGCTTGCAACTTGAAACTGGCAACTCCTAACTGCTCTTTCGAAGGACGGGTTCATGATCCTGGACGAAGGACCAAGGACGGCTCTTACAGCATGACGAAATTTGAGTTCTTTGCTCTAGGGCTTTCAACTTGGAACAAGCAACTCCTAACTGCTCTTCGAAGTACGGGTCCATGATCTTGGACGGTCAACTGAGAACCGCTTCTTAAAAGCGTTCAGAGGTACTTAGATTCTAGATCCCGTGCAGAAACATCACGGGATGACCCTTAACAGAAGGTCTTCGTTCGTTCGTTTTTAGGCGTACAGCGGCCCTTAGCCCGAGAAGCGGGCCTTGCGTCCCCGGATGCTTCTCCGGGCATTGCGACCTGGCGTGGTCTTCGCCAGCCTTGCGTCCACTGATGCTTTTCACTGTAATGCGTCCCACCGAAGGTGGCATCACTTCCTCGCGCCAGCGAGCCTCACTTCCTGCCGGCGGCAGCCTTTCGCCGCTGCTTGCAGTGAATGGCTAAGAAAAGCCTTCACTGGCTGCGGAAGATTCTCCGCCAATGTGACTGGCCACAGAAGGTGACCGGCTTCTATTTCTCGATTCTCGTCATCCGAACTGGTTTCTTCACCCGCAAAGCTCTACGATTGCCTGCGTGAATATCTTGGCGCTCGTCAAGAGATCTTCAATCACCGCAAATTCATCTGGGCCGTGCATGTTGCTTTCGCTGCCGGGCATAGTGCATCCAAATGCCACACCGTTCTTCAGCCGGTGAACGTACGTTCCCCCTCCCATGGAGATGCAGTATCCCTTATTCCCGGTATAGTTTTCATAACATCTAAGAAGTGTCTTGACAAACTCGGAGTCACCAGGTACGTGGTGAGGAGGTTTTATATCATCGTTTTGCAGAGATATGCCATGCTCGGCCAGTTTTGCCTTAATTACGTGAAGGAGGTTCTCTTTCGTTGCGCATAAAGGAGCCCTGCAATCGAACGTCCCGACGAGGCTTGAGCCATCGTACTCCATCACATTAAGGCTTATTGTAAGCTTACCGGAAAGTTCATCGCTCATCGCCACGCAAGCAGCCTCGCCGAGCCAATCGCCATGAGGAAATACTGAGTTCAGAGCCTTCAGCCGTTCAAAGCCGGTACTATTAGAAGCCGGGAGTCTCGAAATGACTTCCAGCAAACCCGTCAAAGCATTCTTCCCCTTATCTGGGGTCGAAGCATGGCCTTGAAGCCCTTTAGCCTTGATTGTGGTCCTTTCCCCCTCAGTGGACAAGATGAACGAGACGCCGCTTATTTTGCTGACGGCATCGCAGCAATCGCCGATCTCCTTGGGATCGATACCTTCTACAGCGGCAGTCGCTTCACCGGGAATCACATTGCTCTTGATGCCGGCTTTGAAGCTTACCACCCGGGGAGTCCCGGTTGACTCTTCAAACCTGGATTCGAACTTTCCCTGAAGACCTCCCTTCTCTATATTCACAACCGGGAAACTCGCATCCGGCGAGAAGGTCATCGGAGCCTCTTCTTCGATCCCGTAATAGTATCTTATGTCGGAAGACCCGCATTCCTCATCGGTTCCAAGTATTAACCTCACACCGGCTTTCAGAGGAATATTGAGATCCTTGACAGCTTTCATGGCATAGAGAGCGGCTACGGCGGGGCCTTTGTCGTCTATCGTTCCTCTGCCGTAGAGTCTTCCGTCCTTTACTACAGGATTGAAGGGTTCCGTGACTGACCAGCCGTCGCCTCCCGGAACCACATCGAGATGAGCCAGGATGTCCAGCTTGTTCTTCAATTCATTGAAGTCAACTGCACCCACGTAGTTATCGTAATTCTTGGTCTTAAATCCCATTTCAGATGCCATTTCTAGTGCCTCAGCCAGCACTTCGGCCGGTCCGTCACCATATGGTTTGCCCTCTTTCGCCTCTTCCTTGTCGCTCTTTATCCTTACCAGTCTCATGATGTCTCTTATCATGAGACCCTTGTTTTGCTCGAAGTAGTCTTCAATCAGTTTCTTCATAAGAATGAATCTTCACCTCCACCTGTTATATGTCTCGGATACTGCGTACCCGCGTCTTGCTGCCGCATCGAAAAGAAATCCCAGTGACTCTTCTATCTTTCCTCTAGGCGCAGCGATGTTCATTCGCGTAAAACCCTTGCCGCCTTTTCCATAGTTGACGCCTCTATCCAGATCGAGATATGCCTCGTTCAGGAGAAATGAGTACAGCTCATCATCATCTAGTTTAAGCCTCCGCCAGTCTATCCAGATTACGAATGACCCCTCTACTTCGGTCATTGTTACTGCCGGCATATTTCTGTAGAAAAAGTCTTTGATTATCGATACATTCTCCCACACGTACTTTCTCATCTCTTTGACCCAGTCGGCCCCATCCGGTCCGTAGCCTGCGCATACTGCCGCATGAACCAGCGGGTCTATGCTTCCGTAGTGATCGGCGTCTCGCTGGATTCTGAATTTCCTCCTTGTATAAGGGTCGGGAATGATAATATTGGCGTTGTTGACGCCAGTCAAATTGAATACCTTTCCAAGCGAGATCGCAACTATCGATTTGCTTTCTCTTCCGGCAACAGTAGAGTAAGGAATAGCCGCATTGCCGTTGAAGGTTATCTCTCCGAATATCTCGTCACTGAAGACAAGTACGTTGTATCTCTGTGCAAGCGAGGAGAGTTTCTCCAGATCCGAAAGACTCCAGACCTTTGCGATGGGATTGTGAGGATTGCATAATACGAAAAGCCTGTTCTTATCAACCTTCATGCATCTTTCGAGGTCGTCGAAATCCATTGAGTACTTTCCATCTTTATAGATCAGAGGATTGCTTACTATCTCTCGATTTGTCCTTCTTACGGCCTGTTCGTATCTGTTGTAGACAGGAGGTTGTACGATAACGCCGTCTCCCTCTTTCGTGAATGCCCTGATGGCCGTCGCAACCGAATGAATCGTTCCGTATGTAGGTACTATCCAGTCTCTCTCTATCTCCCAGTCACGCATGTTTTTCATCCACCACTGCACGCTGGAAAGATACTTTTCATCGGCAAGTGTAAATCCCAAAAGGCCATTCCTAGCTCGTTTAACAAGAGCATCTATTATTGCAGGAGCAGTCTTGAAATCCATCTCTGCGCCGGCATAGCTGATCATGTTCATCTTCCTGACTACATCGGGAGTGAGTATGCATTTCATGTTGCCCTGATTCTCTCTGTTTACCAGAGTATCGAAGTCATAGTCCATATTAATCGTTCTCTCTAATCTCGATTACTGCCTCAATCTCGACCGTGAAATCCAACGGCAACTGGTTCGTTCCGACTGCAGTGCGGGCGTGCCTTCCAGCCTCTCCGAATATTTCATACAGGAGTTCCGAAGCCGCATTCGCAACGATATGCTGCCTGTCGAAGCCCGTTTCGCTGTTCACGAAGGCCTGGAGCTTCACGATGCTAACTACCCTGTCGAGATCACCGAGGTAAGCCTTTACGGCTGCCAGCATGTTGACAATACAGAGTCTTGCTGCTTCCTGGGCGTATTCGATTGATCTCTCGTTTCCCACTTTCCCCGTGTAGAAGGGCTTTCCGTCCTTCATCGGTACCTGACCCGAAACGAAAAGAGCATTTCCGAGCCTTTTCACGGGAATATACATGGCTCCTGGCGGTGAAGACGGCGGCAGATCGATTCCCAGTTCCTTTATCCTCTTCTCTATAAGCATCATCTTCTCCTCTTTTTCTTTATTTATGTCAGCCGCTTTCCTTTATGTACTTGTATATCGTATATCTAGATAGATTTAGACGGCTTGAAACATACGGGACGGCTTTAGAAAACTCGAATGCCTTTTCTCTTTTCAATAGGCTTATCAATCTAAGTCGGTCCGACTTGTTCATCCTTTCGATGGGCTTGCCAATAGCCTCAAGACAACTGTCGAAGATCGAAGAGAGCTTGTTCTCTCCCGCTTCGCTTATGGCGGACTGCAAATCGGATTCGACCTTCATGAAGTTTTCCAGAATGTTTGAGAACTCCCTCATGTATGTGAAGTCATAGTTTATCCCAAGCGCATAGTGATAATCCTCTCCCTTCAGATGGAAGGTCGTTGACTTTATGAATTTTCCGGATTTGTACACCGCTAAATGGTTTATGAAATCACCTTCCAGATATGAAGACTTGTACTTGGCGAGATCGCCGTAAACGTCCTCCGTCGAACCCGCTTTCCTGTTCGTGACGTGCCCGTTGTAAATAACAACTATCGGATGCTTTGGTACGCTCATGTCATGAACCAGCGTTTCACAGTTGCTGCCGAACATCTCTGAAATGCCTCTTGCAAGTCTGTCGAGAAACTTCAACGCTTCCTTCTTCTTCATATTCATCGATTCACTCCCTTGCTTAACAGTCAAAACCGGCTATTCAACATCTGTCAATGCGAGCATACAAAAGCCAGTTCAGAGGATATCATTTTCCATTGATCTGAAGCCTTTCTACCAGAAGACTGGGACCGCCAACGCAATAACTTTTGCGAAGGAACTCCTCGATATATAGATCATTCCCAGTCGCTCTCACCATGGCAAACAAGTCGGTCAACCTTCCATTGATCGTTAACCCCGTTACGTTTTGGTCGGGCTTACCGTTCTTTATTACAGTTCCCCTGCAGGGAATAGAGAAGCCCCCCGAACCTATATTGATCGAGTGAAAGACATCATATGAATGAGTAATGTAAACTCCTTCGCCGATCTCCTCCATCATATCCTCAAGGGAGTTTTCACCCGGCTCGACATAAAAGATCTTCGGCGTTATTATGATATCTGTCGGGATCGACCCGCTGAGCAGGGCGTATCTACCTGCATTCCCACTTGAAGACGAATCAAGCTCTTCGGCGCTGGAGATATTATGCATCATTCCGACGAGCTTCCCCCTCTCCACCAAGCGCCGTTCTTCTGAAGGAGTCCCTTCACAGTCGAATTCGTAATGATATCCGGTCAGCTTATGAGACGGCGAATCGGTAATTGAAAGTGCCGAAGATCCGATCGTTTCTCCCAGTCTTCCAGAGAGCACCGAAGAACCGTTGTTGTACTTCATTCCGCTGAAAATCTGCCACGCCGTCATCATTATGTTTGTTACGACGGTGCTGTCCAGCAATACCGTATAGACTCCCGATCGGAGCTCCGTCGCATTGTACTGATGCCTCAGGCTGCCTGCTATTCTCTCTCTGAACCTATCGAGATTAAGGCTGCCTATATCGGATACACTTTGAAAGAAAGTGGCATCGTACTGGTCGCCGTCTTTCTCCGCCATCACAGTCGCCCTTACGGAGTAGAGATTCATGAACGACTCAACATCGAGCCCATTAGAGTTGATTACGTTTCTCGAATGAGTGTCGGAGCAGATCTCGATCCCGACGCTGGAAATATTGCCATCGGTCTCTCTTACGTTCTTTTCAAGCTTTTCTGCCGCAAGTTTCATTGATTCTAAGTCGGGTCTTCCAGATCTATCATCGACCATCTCTACTCGTTTGACGGTCGACTCGTTGAGTTTATCCTTCCGCCGACGCTGGACAAAATTCGAGTTGGTGAGCCCCCTTAGAAGAACTTCTATCGGTTCTTCTTCCAGATCCTGGGTATATGCGTAGCCCGTCTTCTCATCGGAAACACGCATGAAAAGCTCGGTGGTGTCGGAGGAACGGGTTTCGATTATCTCTCCATTCGCACACTTAATTACAGTACTAGCATTGCGTTCGGCATCCACTTCGGCCTCGGAAAATCTTGCGGGAAGCGCCTTCATAATGTTTCGATAGTTTTCGAGATAATCCATTCAGATCAGTCCTCCCCACCGACCGGCATGAGCGATATCCTCATCCTAGGTTGAAAGCTCGTGACGGGGCACAATCCGGAATCGGCACCACAGAAGCCGCCGCTGTCAGTCTTCAGATTGAGTCCAACCATGTCGACTTTCTTGATCATGTCAATTCCTCTTCCGTTGAGAACAAAGCCGCTTCTCAGCCTGTGGGATATCTTGCCGTTCTTTATCCAGTATCCTTCGCTTACCGCTATGGAAAACTCTCGTCCGCCGGTTCCTCCCCCCAGTCTCTTGACGAAAAGGCCCTCGTCGACAGCGCTGATTATCTCTTCATCATCGTCGCTTCCAGTGGCGAGATATGTATTGCTCATTCTTGGTACTGGAGCGTATGTATATCCCTGCCTTCTTCCGCTTCCCGTAGATGGGATTCCCAATCTTCTCCCGCAGAGCCTGTCACATAAGTATCCCTTCAGTACCCCATTCTCTATAAGAACATTCTTTCTAGTAGGGAACCCTTCATCATCGATTGCCGCGGAGCCGTATAGACCCGGTATCGTCCCGTCATCGATCAGCGTAACCTTCTCCGAAGCGACGACCTGCCCAACTTTGCCCGCGAAATCGCTCGCGTTTCTCGAAACCGCTGAGGCCTCAAGTTGATGACCACAGGTTTCATGCCAGAAAGTGCCGCAGGGACCGGCCTCGAAGACCACCGGGACTGTGCAGGACTTCACCGGAACGGCTCTTAGATCCTCTGCCATATCCTTTATGAATTCTTCGGCAAAGGAGATGTAGTCGTTATCTATCCGGAATGCCTCGAACCCCTGCGGACGTGTAAAGTCTCCCCATTCGTACTTCGAGCGGCCTTCGGCCTCGACCGTGGCCTGAAGTCTCAATCTGCTCGTTATGCGCCCGTCTTCGGTTTTAAGTCCTTCGCTGTTGTAAATCTCGATTCTTTGATCTGTATCGAAGTAATCGATATTCAGTTGTCTGACAATCTCTCCTGCGCTTCTCGCAGCGAGGCTCGTCTCTCTAAGTATCCTGATCTTTCTTTCATGACCCACCGAGGAGGGCAATATCTCGAAAGTATTCGGGTTTTCCGCTTTCTGCATGGAAAAAGCAATATCTCCGGTGAATCTCTTGGAACAGGAACTCATGAGCTCCGAGGCTCGCTCTGCACAGCTAATGAGGCCTCGGTAGCTAAGATCGTTTGTGTAAACGTAGACGCTTCTTTCACCACAGAGGACGTATATTCCAGCCCCTTTGATGCGAACGGTAGTTAGGCCGCTTATGGCATCCTCAGAGCATTTTATGTTCAATTCATCCTTGTCTTCAATGAAAATCTCTGCGAAATCTCCGCCCTTTGAAAGAGCTTTCGAGATAGCTTTCTTCAGAATATCCTCTTCAAGCACAGTGAACCTCCCAAACCAGAGGTGAGGATAAACACCTTTTCATGCCCCACTTCCGGAATTCTCTGTCGCTAAACATTTCAATCCGTCATGCATATAAAAACCGCGTTACCCGTCAACGGTCCACCGTCCAGAAGACCGGTTCTTCGTTGCTCCTTGTTGGAACCAGATCCTGGGTCAAGTCCGGGATGACTGCAGACCAAATCGTTTTTTCACCATATCCGAGGCACTCCCAATTTCATCATTCTGAACGTGGTCCGTTCTTGGTGTGCACACACCCCGTCGACGATGGAGCCGTCGCCCTCTCGAGAGGGGATTAAAGAGCTCTTAAAGGCTCTTCGATATCCCAGATCCTTACCTGTTCTCTTTGCTTTTTCCTTCTCTCTACTCTCTGAATAAATGATCTGACCAAGAACGGTTATTCCGAAAACGCCCAATTCCGTCATTCCGACAAAGCTCCTGGTCGGAATCTCAATGCTAGTGCTTCATGACTTCAACCAAGAACAAATAAAAGATCCTCGCTTGGAACGAAGAACAGGTTTTTTTCGGAGAAAGGAGAACCGTTCAACTGCGAACTAGTTTCTTTTGCTCTCCAAGAGTTTTCATCCCTGCGAAGCAGGCCTTGCGTCCACTGATGCTTTTCAGTGCAATGCGTCCCACCGAAGGTGGCATCACTTCCGCCGATGCTTTTCGGCGCATCACTTCACCGGATGTCCTTCCGGGCATCACTTCCTCGCGCCAGCGAGCCTCACTTCCTGTCGAAGCCAGCCTTGCATCTTATTCCGCTCCTTCCAACCCCCGACCCCGGTCTTGCCATTCATTTCTATGAACCATATGACAGGCGACCATGTGGCCACCGCCGACATCTTTCAATACAGGGGTTTCATTCCTGCAGATTTCCTTCGCGAATTTGCACCTTGAGGAGAAACGGCAGCCCGGTGCGGGATTGATCGGACTCGGGACTTCTCCTGAGAGCAAATCGCGTTTGTGGTTCTTTTCATAATCAGGGTCTGCTATTGGAACGGCCTCTAGCAAGCCGACAGTGTATGGATGCAAAGGATTCTCGAAGAGCTCTTCGGTCTCGGATTTTTCGACGAGAGTGCCGAGGTACATGACGATTGTGTCGTCGGAAATATATCTGATCATGCTAAGATCATGCGCAATGAAGAGATAGGTCAGGTTCAGTCGTTTCTGGAGATCGATCAGAAGGTTTATTATCTGCGCCTGTATCGAGACATCCAGTGCAGAGATCGCTTCGTCACAGACCAGAAACTCCGGCCCGACAGCAAGTGCCCGCGCAATTCCTATACGCTGACGCTGCCCGCCGCTGAATTCGTGAGGAAACCGGTTTGCGTGCTCCCTATTCAAACCGACCATTTCCAGCATCTCGTAGATTCGCTCCATCCGTTCGGTTTTGCTTCTGCAGAGTTTGTGAATGTCGATTCCTTCCCCTACTATCGCGCTCACGGTTTTTCTTGGATCAAGAGAAGCGTAAGGGTCCTGAAAAATCATCTGAATCTTTTTCGTTATCTGTCTGTACTTCTTGTTGTTCAATTCGTCAATGTTAACCCCGTTGAATAAGACTTCACCTTCGTCGGGACTGTATAGATGGACAATTGTTCGTCCCACGGTGGTCTTCCCGCAGCCCGATTCCCCGACCATTCCAAGAATCTTTCCACGCTCGATCGAGAAGCTAATGTTGTCCACGGCTTTCAGGATCTGTCCCTTGGATATGTTGAAGTACTTCTTAAGGTTCTTTACTTCAAGAATTGTCTGGGACATCTTACATCAAACCCTTGCCGGAACTTTCGCCTGCATGTCTCTTCACTACGTACGGTTTTATGCCGGGTGCCCTTTCGTCGAGTAACCAGCATGAAGCATAATGGCCTTCTCCAATCATTCTCTCAGGAGGGTCGTTTTCCTTGCATACCTTCATCCTATATTCGCAACGATCATAGAAAGCGCAGCCTTTTGGCGGCATGAAGAGATCGGGTGGCGTGCCTTTTATAGTTGGAAGCTTCTCCGTCCTCTTCTTCCCTACGGCCGGCACGCTGTTAAGCAGTCCCCAGGTGTATGGATGGCGCGGATCGTAGAAGATGTCATCGGTCTTTCCCGTTTCCACAATCTTTCCGGCATACATGACGGAAATCCTCTCGGCAAATCTCGCTACGATTCCCAAATTGTGTGTGATAAGAACGATAGCCATTTCGAATTCCTGCTTAAGATGGTTCATCACTTCAAGTATCTGGGCCTGAGTGGTAACATCCAGAGACGTGGTCGGTTCATCTGCAAAAAGTATCTTGGGATTGCAGGCCAGAGCGATCGCTATCATGACCCTCTGTCGCATGCCGCCGGAATACATGTGAGGATAGCGCATGATATTCCTTTCCGGATCGGATATTCCGACTTCTTTTAATAGATTGACGCTCCGTTTGCGTGCCTCATCAGGCGATATCTTCTCGTGTTTCTTTATTCCCTCGGATATCTGCCTACCGATTCTCATCGTTGGGTTCAAGCTGGTCATAGGATCCTGAAAGATCATGGACATTTCCTTTCCTCTAAGCTTCTCCATCTGTCGGTCACTATAGTTTGTGATGTCCTTGCCGAAGTAGAAGATCTTTCCTCCCTTCAACCTTCCGGGAGGTGTCGGAACGAGCCTCATTATTGATTGAACGGTTACGCTCTTCCCGCATCCCGATTCCCCTACGATCGCAAGAGACTCGCTTCTGTTTATGTGAAAGGAGACACCCCGTATGGCGTGTACCTCACCCGCATATGTGTCGAAAGAAAATTCGAGATCTTTAACTTCGAGTATCTTCTCAGTCACAATAAATATCTCCCATTTAGCTTCGTAGTTTCGGATCGAGCGCGTCCCTTAGGCCGTCTCCGAAGAGGTTGAAAGAAAGCATTGTCAACGAAATCATGATTGCCGGTATCAGCAACTGCGTCGGAAAAATTCTGAATACCGAGGTGCCCAGGTTTGCAAGCTGCCCCCAGCTTGGTATAGGAGGCTTTATTCCGAGGCCGATAAAACTTAGATATGCTTCCTGGAATATTGCTGCCGGAACTCCGAGGGTCATGCTGACAACCACAATACCGAGAGTGTTCGGAACCAGATGCTTGAATATTATGTACCCATGCGGCGCTCCTAGTATTCTAGAGGCCAGGACAAACTCCTCCTGCTTTATCTTCAGAATTAGGCCGCGAACATTTCGGGCAGAACCCATCCAACCCGTTATCGCGAAGGCAATAATCAGCGGTACGGGACCGGAACCGATTACGAGCATGATCAAAATTATGTAGATCATCTGCGGAATGCAGATTATTATATCTATAAGCCTCATTATTATCATGTCCACCTTGCCACCGAAGTATCCGGATATTCCTCCGATAACGACACCAATGAGGCTGGGAATAATAGAACCGAATATACCTACGGCAAGAGAGACTCTCGCGCCTACCCAAATCCGAACCCACAAATCCCTTCCCAGCGAATCGGTTCCGAACCAGTGTTCCGAAGAAGGCGCCGCGTTGATGTTTCTGAGGTTCTGCTGGCTGTATGAATAAGACGAGAGTTCAGGGATAATTATTGAAAACAAAGCGATTGCCAGGATAATTATCAGTCCGGTCATTGCTACTTTGTTCTTGAATAGTCTCCTCCAGACATCCTTCCAGAAGGAGATGCTTGGCCGGGTGAGAACTTCGGATTTTTCCTCTGTCTCCCCGACAAATTCGAATTCATCTCTTGGAATACCTGCAAAGTCTTTGATCACTGCAAATACCTCACTTAGCTATCCTGATTCTCGGATCGACGATACCGTAAGCTATGTCTACAAGGAAATTCGCTGTTACAAGGAAGGCTCCGAAAAAGACAGTGAGCCCCATTGTCATGGTGTAGTCGAGGCCGGTAATGGAGTTAACAAAATGAAGTCCCAGTCCCGGTATCGCAAAGATCTTCTCAATGACGAAGGTCCCCATTAGAACACTTGCCACCATAGGGCCCATCATTGTCAGTATAGGGATGAGAGCGTTCCGAATCTCGTGACTCCAAACGATCTTTCCCTCGGAGAGTCCCTTTGATTTTGCCGTCTTGACGTAATCCTGGGTCGTTACTTCAAGCATGCTCGCCCGCATGATTCTTGTCAGGGTTGCTAGAAGTCCGAGAGCGATAGCAACTGTAGGCAGCACTTTGTGCATTTCAGTAGTCCACTGGGCCATCGGCAGAATCCTCAGCTTGAGGGCAAAGATATATTGAAGAAAGGAACCTAGAATGAAACTCGGTATAGACACGCCTATGACCGAAATGATCACGCACAGATAATCGACGGCCTTTCCGCGCTTTCTCGCCGAAGCGATTCCCAGAAACAGCCCCACAGGCAATGCCAGCGCAAGGGATCGTAAACCAAGATCGGCAGAGACCGGGAAGGCCTTTGCGATTATGCTATTGACCGTTCTGTTAGTATATTTCAGGGAGTAACCCATGTTTCCCTGGAGAAGATTCCCCATGTATGTGAAGTACTGTTCGATAATCGGTCGGTTCAATCCATAGTAGTTCATCATTCTTTCCTGCATCTCGAAGGTCAGAATTTGGTCGGTCTGAAAGGGATTGCCCGGCAAAAGCCTGAGCATGAAAAAAGTTATCGTTGCCAGTAGCCACAACGTTAATAAGGAGATCAAGAGCCGTCTAAAGATATACCTTACCAAAGTGCTTCACTCCTTATCTCTTTCATAAGAACGCAGCCGCATTCGAGAGTGATTCCGCGGCTGCATTCAGTTAAAGTTGAATCCCTTGCAATCAGTCTTCTATGTATGCGAAGATGAATTCGATAGATCCGGTCTGTCTTCCATAATGAAGACCCTTTACATATTCACGGCAAAGGTAAGCTGTACCGGGGGTCCATAGAGGGGCAACCGGCGCTTCATTAAGAATGATAGCTTCTGCCTGCTGAATCTGCAGCAAGCGCTCTGCAAGATCGGGGTTCTCCGACTGTGTCGCAATTAGATTAGAGTATTCTTCGCTGTCCCACCTTGCGTAATTGTTCCCGTTCCCAATGGTGAAGTTGTTCATTATTGTAGCAGGATCGACACCGGAGGACTGACCAACCAGGAAGATGTCGAACTGGCCCGAGAGAAGCGCTCCGATTGCCTGAGGGACCGGTAAGATACTAATTCCGACATCGACACCTAGTCCATCCTTCCAACCTGCCTGGAGTGCTTCGGCGTACTGCTTGTGAACGGGTGAATCCATGCAGACATAGTTTATTGAAGGAAGATCGGACGGCTTGGAGAGACCGAGTTCAGAGAGTGCATCATTCAAGAACTCCTTCGCCTTCTCGATGTCACCGCTTGACGGAACACCCGTTGAATTTGAATATGCCTCTGTAACTGATTTTCCATCGATGATGATGCTGGGATCGATCATTCTGTCTACCGGAATCGTTCCTGGTGATGAGATGGCAGCGACTATTGCCTCTCTGTCGATTGCAAAGCTAAGTGCCTTCCTTAGATTCATGTTTTCCATTACAAGACCCTCTGAGCAGTTGAAGGCAAGATACTGAAGAGTGCCACCGCTTCTGCTGCCGTACTCAGGGTGCATAATCGTCTGTACTTTTGAGATAGAGTAGATTGCGTCGATTTCGCCGAGGTCATACATTCCGACTCTGGTGTTCTCGTCTGGAATGATAAGCTCCACGACCTTGTCCAGCTTAACCTTGTCGGCGTTCCAATACTCAGAATTCTTCTCAAGAGTTACTCGCGCGCCCTGAACCCATTCCTTCAAGACGAACGGACCGCAGCCTATGAAGGTTTCCGGGCTGGATGCGTACGACATTCCGTACTTCTCCACGTAGTCTTCTCTAATCGGGTAGAAGTTGATTCCTTCAGCCATTTCCGTCATGAAGAAGGGGTCGTTGTAAGTGAGAGTCAAAACCAGTGTCTTTTCATCTACAGCCTTCACGCCGACGAGAGATGCATCGGTAATCTCACCGTTGTAGTAAGCCTGTGCATTCAGGATAGAGTCGAACTCCGATACCTGAGACGATCCTGTTTCGGGATTCATTGTTCTCAGGAAGGAATACTCGAAGTCCTTCGCGGTCACAGGTACTCCATCGGACCACTTTGCATCTCGAAGATGGAATGTATATACTGTTCCATCTTCCGAAACATCATAGGACTCTGCCAGGCCGGGAATAATCTCGTTATAGCTGTTTCTAATCAATGACTCGTTAAGCGCGTACATGATCAAAGCAGACATTTCGTCGTTCATCTGGCTTACGTCCAGCGTCATCACGTCATTGTGGCCTGCAAACGTAAAAACCTGGGGTGTAACACTTGCCGCTAAACAACTAACAGGAATGGTTATCAGTGCAATTAAGACAATGCTCACTATCCACTTTTTCAAGGTCTCCACCCTCCATTTTCCTGAATCGGTATATCTATACTCCTGTCGCAACACGACAGGAGTAGCAGAATAAGTAACCGGACAACTCCAAAGTATAAGAATAGAAAGAAGTAATTACTGAGATACTAGCACATTCATACACAAAATGTCAACTTTTTACCTTACAAACTGTGTATAAATAGCGCCGAGATGAAGAAGACAAAACGTGCTGTTCGAATCGCTCATGAGAAGTGGAGGAATAAAAGCCAGTCACCTTCGGTGGCCAGTCCCGCCTTCGGCGAGGCCAGTTCCGCTTCGCGGGCTAGGAGCCGCTGAACGCTGACGAAGACAACGTTGTCCGTCAACGGTCCGCCGTCCAGAAGACCGGTTCTTCGTTGCTCCTTGTTGGAACCAGATCCTGGGTCAAGTCCGGGATGACTGCAGACCAAATCGTTTTTTCACCATATCCGAGGCACTCCCAATTTCATCATTCTGAACGTGGTCCGTTCTTGGTGTGCACACACCCCGTCGACGATGGAGCCGTCGACACCCCTCTCGAGAGCTCATCATTACCCACATCATCTTCGCAGCTCAATCATTTTGTTCCTCAGTTCCAGAATCAGCTAGAATTCTTCGTTTCTTCAGTTTCGCCATCTTACTTATTCTCTTTCGCTTTTTAACCAAGAACGAAGAACCTGGACGCGTAGCGTCGGAATTAAAGGCCGTTTTTCTCTCTCTTGCGAGACCCTACACCGCACAACCCTAGACCCGGTTCTTCCTGGCTCTTGATCTTAAATCCCCGCTTGAGCGGGGGGGACCGCTTGCGGTGGGGTGTGTGCTCTTTGAACAACGTTTAGAATAGGTTGGCCTGTTCGAAATTGAAGGATATATTCACTACTTCGCGTCATATGGTCTGTGATCCATATGTATGCTCCTACGGCAACCAAGAACGAACATCCAACAACTGTTCTAATAGGACTATTTCAGGGCAACGGCTTTTCCAGTCCTCAAAGACCAACACCCTCCGCTACTTCGTGGCCCTCCTCCCTCAAGGGAGGACTTGAGATCAGGATCATCAGGAGTTAAATACAGCATATACTACCAATGGAGAAGAAGCATAACATGATTTCTATTTAGCTCCCTAACTTATGGTTAGTGAAGAGCTCTCAAGAGGGGATTAAAGAGCTCTTAAAGGCTTCTAACCAACGGATTTGGTCTTCCGAGGGTTCAGCGCTAATAAACCTCTTTGTCTTTTGCTTCCTGACGCGAAAGCGTCAGCATCACTTCCCCGGATGTCCTTCCGGGCATCACTTCTTCGCGCCAGCGAGCCTCACTTCCTGTCGAAGCCAGCCCTACATCTTATTCCGCTCTTTCCAACCCCCGACCCCGGTCCTTTCGGAAGCCCAGACTCACCCCTTCATTCCGGATTGCATGAAGCTTGATATAAATGTCTTCTGGAAAATAGCGAAAAAGACAATTAGTGGCAATATAACAAGCAAGGTCGCTGCCATCAACAAAGTCCAGGCAGCCGCACTTTCTGAGGCCTCCGCAAGCATCGCAAGGCCGACTGTCAATGTGCGGGCTTTGACGCTGTCAGTTACTATCAAGGGCCAGAAAAATTCGTTCCAATGATAAGTCACGCTAATGAGCGTGAAGGCAAGGTAGGTCGGTTTAAGCAGCGGGATGGCTATCGAGATCATGAACCTTAAGGTTCCGCAGCCGTCAATGGTTGCCGCCTCTTCCAGTTCTCTCGGGATTGCTGCGAAGCCCTGTCTCAGCAAGAAGACGCCGATTGCAGAGGCCACATACGGAAGTGCAATGGCAGTCTTCGTATCTAGCAGGCCCATATTGCTGATCGTCATGTAGTTCGGAACTATGAGTGTCTGTGGAGCGATCATGAGCTGCACAAGCAGAATCATGAAGAGAATCTTCTTGAATCTGAAATCCATCCTGGCGAACGCGTAAGCGGCGAGAGTCACGGTTACTAGCTGTACTAAGAGAAGTCCGAAGGCATAGAGAATCGTGTTGAAATAATACCTCCCGAAGGGGATTATGTTGAAGACCTCTTTGAAGTTGTCTAGAGTCCACTTTTCGGGAAGCCACTTTGGAATCATCGAAAAGACTTCAGTCGGTTCTTTGAAGGCCGTAACGACTATCCAATAGAGCGGGAAAGCGAGAATCACGGCAAAGACTATCATCAACGCGATCGAGACCCATTTAGTCGTTCTTCCTCTTTTCGTCATAGTCTCTCACCCGATTCATAGAAGACTATCCTTTCCATGAAGAAGAAGGCGAGCATTGTGAATATCAACAAGAGCACAAGGAGTATCACGGTCAGTGCCGAGGCATATCCGAAGTCCCAGTACTTGAAGGCCACCTGATAAATGTAGTAGACAAACATGTTCGTAGTGTTTGCCGGACCGCCTCTCGTCATGAGATAGATCTGATCGACCGCCTGGAAGGAGTTTATTACCGCGATTATGAATGCGAAGAATGTTGTCGGTGATAACAAGGGCCAGGTTATCTTCCAGAATTTGCGCCAGGCAGAGGCACCGTCTATCGTAGCGACCTCATAGATTTCTGTCGGTAACTGCTGCAGCCCGCCGAGGAATATGACCATATAATATCCTGCGTTCTTCCAGATGGCCACGATAATCAAAGCCCACATGGCAAACCTGCTGTCGCTTACCCATTCAATACTGGGTATGCCGATCTTCCCGAGAATGTAGTTTAGGAAACCGTATCCAGGAAGGAATATGTAAAGCCAGATCATCGATGCGGCAGCCATTGGTATGACGTTGGGGTAGAAATAGGTGGTCTTGAAGAAAGAACTGCCGAAGATCTTCTGGTTCACAAGAAGTGCAAGAGCCAACGCCAGAGCCATGGTAATGGGAACCGTCACAAATGCATAGAAGAGATTGTTCCCGGCTACCTGCCAGAACAACGGAGTCGAGAAGGCTCTCTTGAAATTGTCGAGGCCCGTGAATGCCGGCTCTGGCGTTGCCATGTTCATTCTCATGAAACTCAGAAAGAGAGACCTGAATGCCGGGTAGTATGTAAACATGCCAAGGAAAAAGAATGTCGGCGCGATAAAGAGCCATGGCAGAATCTTCTTTTTCGTTTTCGTCTTCAATCTACACACCTCCCGGCAATCTTCATTTAGCTCTTATTGCTTGAATGGAGCAAGAATCATTTCAACTTCTTCCTGCAGCTGTTTAAGCCCTGCGGAGATCGACACTCTCTCATCGAGGATATTCTGAAGAGTCGTCAAGAAAACTTCCCTAATCTGCGAGTTACTGTGGAAGGCCATCTCTCTTCTGGCGACGTCAAGCTGATCTCTTGCTACAAGAATGTACGGGAATCCTTCCGCGAATTCCTTTAGAGCCTCAGTCTCGAAGGCGTCTTTTCGAACCGGAATGTATCCCGTTCCGATGCTCCACCTCGCCGAGTTCTCGGGTTTGCTGAGCCACTTGACGAAGGTCCATGCGGCTTCCTTGTTCTCTTCGGGAATTCCCTTGAAGATGTAGAGGTTTCCACCTCCCGTTGGAACTGCTGTCTTGGCTTCTCCAGGAAGCGGGGCCACTCCAAAATCGAATGTGGCCGAGCTCTTCACGAAGCTGAGACTACCGGTAGAATTGAACATCATCGATGCGGCACCGGCAACGAAGTCCTGGGATGCGGCCCCATAGCTTCGGTGCCTTGGCATTACTCTCTCGACATTGGCCATGTAGGTCCATTGCTCAACTGCCTTTGCCACTTCGGGCGTGTCGAAGTACGACTCCGTTCCCGTTTCATTCGCGTACTTCCCGCCGGCCTGAAGAATCCATGCCTGAATCGTCCATGTATCGTCTGTAATGTCTTCGAAGCCCCAGCGAGTAACGTTGCCGCGCGAATCCTTGATCGTCAGCTTTTTTGCTGCCTCAAGCAATTCCTCCCACGTCTTCGGGGGATTTTCCGGATCCAGTCCCACTTCTCTGAAGTGATCCTTATTGTAGTAGAAGATCGGAGTGCTTCTCTGGAACGGTATGCTCCATGTTACACCGTCGATCATCGAATTCTCGAGGAACCCGGCATAGAAAGGTTCTGTGAAGTTCGCGTCTTCTCCCACCAGGAACTGATCCATATCTTCTATAAGATTCATGTCTAGAAGCGAGAAGATGTCGATGGCGAGAAGTAACGCAACATCTGGCGGATTCTTTCCCTGAGCGGCTGTTACAGCCTTCTGCATTGTCTGGTCGTAATTTCCGCTATAAATCGGTTCGACGAAGATATCTGGATGTTCGCTGTTGAAGTCTGCAACGACTCCATCCATTAGAACGGCAAGCGCTCCGGCTACCTGAACGGGAAAGAAAAATCTAAGATTTGTTACCGATAATGCTGTTCCTGCAAAAAGCACAAGTGAAACCAAGATCACTAAGAAAGTCTTGAAACCAAGTTTCATCTCTTACCCCTCCTTTTTACGGTTTGTTCTGAAGCGACCCATAAGGATAGACGGTCTAAACATATGGTTTTCGACGATTATTTCTTCTCCGCTGAAGTCGATCAAAGTAAACGAACCCGGAATACTCCTCATTTGGTTCCATGTGTCCGTGAACGAGGGCACCGAGACGTAAAGAATTCCTTTTTCAGATGCGATGCTTGGCCAGTGAACGTGGCCATTTATTGCGGCGATTACGTTTTCGCCTCTTTCAAATATCCTGAGCAACTCCCGCTTGTTTTCGACGTAGGCAAGATTCTCGATGCTCTCAAAATGGACATTCCTTTTGAGAGGCTGTTCATCTAATGCCTGATGAGTGAAAACGACTATCTTTTCCGAAGAAGCCGCAATCTCCTTTTCCAGCCATCGGAGAGCTTCATCCGAGACCATTCCTCCAACACCCTGAACAACCGGGTCCTGCGTATTTAAAAGCAGCAAACGTAATCCTTTCATCACTACGGATCGGTTGCCAAGCTTGCTGCCTATCGCTTTTTCATGTTCCTCACGAGTGAGATTGTCCAGATCGTGGTTCCCAGGAATGTAGTACACCGGACACTTAGACCTAGCTAGTATGCCGGATATCTCTCCTAGTGTTCTGGTATCGCTTTTCCTGTCTACTGGATTCAGTCTGTCTCCTAGATCGACAATCGCGTCCGGTTGGATGTTTTCGTTAACGAAGTCGATCCATTCGCTCAGGAGACCGTTAACGACGCTTCCTTTGAGTGACGACCTGTCGGGTCCGGCATGCAGATCCCCTATGACGACGAGCCTTGCGGCTTTCACGAAATCACTTCCCTCTCGCCCTTGAAGATTCTCTGACAATCAGCCTGGTCCCGAGTTGAAAAGAAATCTTGTTCTTTCTCTCGCCGCTAATGTACTGCAGCAGTAGGATCGCAGCTCTGCTTCCGATTTCGTATGTGTTCTGATCGAGAGTAGTCAGAGCCGGAGTGAACTGGGCCGAAAGGAAGATGTTGTCGAACCCGGTAACCGATATTTCCTCTGGAACTCCGATTGAAAGAGCCTTGCACGACACAAGGGCACCGAAGGCAATAAGATCGTTTGCACAGACGACGGCGTCATAACTATTTCCATGATCTGACAGCTCGGAGAACGCCCTTTCATAACCGGATTCGTATGTAAACTGCCCTCTCGTTATCTTAACCGCCACACCGGAGTATTCCTGACCGACGGCCCTGGCAGCCTCCTCTCTATCTATTGAACTCGAGACATCTTCTGGACCGCCAAGATAAAGAAAACTCCTGTGGCCTTCGCCGTAGAGATGATCAAAAACGTGCTTCATGGCGCTGAAGTTGTCTATGGAAACGGATGGAAGAGTCTTGGACCAGCGTCTTCCCAACAGCACAATCGGGCAACCAGATTCCTCTATCAAGGTTTCAACTGCCCTGTTGTAACCGGATCCAATGAATAGGATTCCGTCGACATGCTTTGAAAGAAGCGTATTTATTGCTTCCCTCTCGAATTCAAGCTTTCCATCTGAATTGGCGATTATGAGATTGTAATTGTTTTTGCGGAGAGTCTCCTCTGCGCCTTTCATCATCAATGGGAAGTGCGGATTGGATAGATCGGGAAGGACCATGCCCACGGTGAACGTCTTCTTCATTCTGAAACCTCTGGCCAAAACGTTAGGACTATAGCCCATCTCCTTAACCACTTCGAGGACTCTTTGTCGGTTCTCTTCACTGACTGTGGAAACGTTATTCAAGACTCTTGAAACTGTGGCAGTCGAAACGCCCGCCCTCCGCGCTACATCTTTAATTCTTACAGACATCTCCACTTCTCCTTTTCGAAGTAATCGATTACGTAATCGATTACTCAAAGACAGAATACCATATTGCTTTACCTGAAACGAAGTCCTCTAGAGAGGAAAGAGGGTCGATTATTTTTGTCTGAAGGGAGATATGATGGAAATCTTTACTGAGGAAAACTCTAGTGTCGATTATGAGATATTCGCTTAAGTTATCGCTGTTTCCAGATGCCTGGAAAACTCTCGTGCTTTCTTCCCTAATTAACATTTTTCTTCTAGCAACAGACGCCGCAGATGCGACCGAGTTGATTTAATTCCAGAGAGTTAGTGCCTAGAAACAGTAGTACTTGAAAGTTCAATTATTATCGACCTAAAGGAAGTCCAACAGTAAGCCCCGGCGCCAGGGGCTTCTGTTACTATTTCTTCAGAGGCTTTACTGGACGATAGATAGCGTAGCCATAGTCTTCTGGGTCGCTCCTCTGGTAGATCGGATTCTCAGTGTTCCATTCATAACCCGAGTCTTCGGGATTCCAATTCCAGGCCAGCTCGTTGACGGTTGACATGACTGCGGTGTTGTTTTCCTCGTAATTGTAAGGCGGGTAGTAGAAAACTACATACTCACTCTCTGGAACGACAGTACACTCCATACCTTCGGGAACCTCTCCGCTGTAATCTAGCGGTACTTCGATTCCGTACAAATAGCCGCGCTTCTCTCCCTCGAAATACCATCCACCGATCTGACCATGAAGACTTTGAATGCTTTCGAGCAACCCCGTCACTGTGTGACAGTCCTGACCGGTAATGCCTTCCTGAAGTTCCCAGAAGTGGAAGTATCCCTTAGCGTTGATGTTCCTGATTCCGATGAACTTGTGTGTGGGCAGTTTCTCGAACTTCACTTCGATTCTTTCCAGTTCCTTTTCGCTCAAGTTGCACCTCCTTTTGATGCCCAGAAAGTGGGGGTCGTAGACGATCCTTTTCAGCAGGAGGGGAATAGGCTTTGGGGACATTCTGAACTCTTTCGGTGAAATAGAATATGCTTTCTTGAACGATCTGCTGAAAGCCGCCTGCGAGGAAAAACCGTTGTCGATAGCTATCTCGGCGATAGACTTCTCTGTGTCTCGAAGCTCCAGCGCGGCCTTGCAGATCCTTCGAAGCCGGACGTAATCTCTCAGCCTAATCCCGGTAAGAGCATGGAACTTCTTTGTACAGTAGAATGGCGAATAGAAAAGATTTTCGCTCACTTCCGAGAGAGTCGGTCCATCTTCTAGATTTTGCTCGATAAGCTCGATGATCTGCTGAACGTTTTCGTGCCATTCGTACATAGCGATCCCCTCCTGAAACAAAAATATCTGAAATGAGAGTCGAATTCCTGATTTGAGTTGCACTATAAGAAATGCAATTATGAATAAAGAAACTTTTGGCTTGCTGATAAGGAATTTACTTGAGCATTCAATTAAGGAACTCAAAGCAAGCTGTTCCCTGTTTTTTGCAAGAGCGAATTCCCTGTTTTTGCAAGAATTCCAAACAACTTTCCACCCGGGAAATTTGTTAATGAGTTTTCATTAGCGAATTCCTAATTCTAAAGCTCTGACCTTCGAACAACAACA
>Ga0209164_1000791_pt1 | contig 55422 bp, 54 predicted proteins | sample MTBNYHSulfiMetaG_FD_187458 | JGI IMG/M metagenome (GOLD analysis project Ga0209164, IMG submission 187458) | Enrichment culture microbial communities from rom New York Harbor, USA that are MTBE-degrading - MTBE-NYH (New York Harbor Sulfidogenic)... | ecosystem: Environmental > Aquatic > Marine >... | reverse complement strand
CCCTGCCCAGGTTTTGAAACAGAGATTGCCCGCGGTGCTTGACTCCATCCGGTATACTATCCCCGTTATCCTTGATGATGCCGCTGTCAATATCGGCCCTTGGTGTGGATACAATGTCTTGGCTCAAAACCCGAAGATTCCTGGAGTGTATTTCAATTCTATTGGGTTTTGTGGTTTCGTAATAATTACATTTTTATTCTTTGCCCGTTTTTTCCGAAAGCCGCTTACCAATATCGCCACCAGGGTGGTATTTAAGATAATCCTTCTCGGTGAACCCGATGGAAGTAGCGATGGACATAGTAATCGCGTCCAACAGGGCGACCATAGCCAGCGCGCTGCTGGAAGGTGCGAACTTAATCGGTGCGGCTTCTTCGTGAACACCCGTGGTCAGGGTCAGGTCGCATTCCGTCTCTAGAAGTGAACCCGGCTTGCTCACGATGGCTAGCAGCTTGGGACCAATGCGCTTGATCGGTTCCAAAATGGTGAGAACTTCGGGTGTTTTTCCGCTGTTGGAAATGAAGATCACCACATCCTCTTTGGTGATTAGTCCCATGTCACCGTGTAAGGCTTCGGTGGCGTGCATGAAGAAGGCTGGCCTGCCCAGGCTAGACATGCTGCATGCGCTCTTTTTAGCCACGTGGTATGACTGCCCAACACCAATCAGAATGACGCGCCCTTTGCAGACTTCCAGCAAAGCGCACACCTGATTGAACTTCTCGTCCAATCGCTCAGGCAGCAAGTCAATCGCCTGAGCTTCCTCGCGCAGCATACCTTTTCCTACCATCGCGTAATCAAAACTTTTAGTCATCTTTTTTTCTCCTTTTATCTCAAACTTACTTCCGATGCGACGTACCTGCTGCGCGCAGGTGCGCTACGGGCGGCTTTAATGAAGCGATCGGCTTTTTCTTTGTCAATCGGATTCTTCAGCGAGCCGTTTCTAATCCAGGAAGCTACGCATACCGCATCGTAGTGTTTCAGCAACTCCACCACATTTTCAGCGGTTGCACCACCCCCCAGTATGATCTTGGCATCAGGCACACGTTGCCTGGCACATTCTGCCATCTGGATACTCTCTTCGGTGCTTGAGCCCGAGAGGAATAAGCCATCTGCAAAAGCTTCGTGCATCGTCTCCCAGGCCGCATCAGCAATGGGTTTGGCGCCCAACGGCACGCCATGCGGTTCATATACATCCGCGAAGATTGGCATGTGGCTGTTGAGCCGTTTCTTCATCGATGTAATTTCGTAGCACTGCGCAGTGAAAAGCCCTGTACTGGTCACCTCCACCCCTGTGTACACGTGCTCCACACGTACAAAATCGGCTCCAGCCGCTTCAGCCACGGCCAGCGAGGCTACACCGTCCCAATTCACCAAAATTCCCAGCGGGGTCTGAGGGAATTTTCGTTTGACTTCCTTGGCAATCAGGGTGAGGTAGGCGATCACCTCCGGCCGCGAGGTCTGCTGCGCGGGCATATCACCCATATTTTGTAGGATGCTGGCCTCAAAGCCGCATTCATTTAAGATGGCGGCCTCATTTAGCACATAATCCATAATCTCGGAGAAGGATTGCCCACAGTGCTGGAAGCTTCCCGGCAGCGGCGGTGGCTGGATCATGGAAAAGGTGATACAGTCGTGAATGCTCTGGGCCATCACGCGTTCCCTTTCATCTTCTGGGCATACTCACTCGCTAGCTGGAAGATCGCGCTAGGTGGCACGATGCCTTTTTCGGTGATCAGTGCTCTGATCCAAGCTGCTGGGATCTCCACCAATTCAGGCGACGAGAAATCCACGTCATGCATTGTGCTCAGGTCAAGCACATCCGCATATTTCTCTTTGACATCCACAATTACTGGCGGCTTTTGATAACCTGTCAACGGGCGCATATCAATCTTAAGCAGGGTGGTCAACACGTAGAACGGCACGTTCATCTGGTTGCACACGCAAGCCAATAGTTCCGAGCCGATGGTATTAAACACGCGTCCGTCGGGGTAGAGCGTTTCAGACCCGATAAACACCCCGTCGCATTCTTTCAGATAATACAGCATGGATGCGTCTGGAATGAAGTGCACCATGTGACCGGCCTTTTGACATAACGGGATGTACGGTTTGCCGCCGTTGAGTATACGGCTTTCCGGCAGGAAGACTGTTATCGTGTTTTGGGTGCTCTCAATTAGTCGCCCTACTGTACTGGAATAATCAAACAGAAGCACCGATTTCATTTCGGTAAGCAAGGTCAAAGCGTATTGGTTAATCTTTTCCAGAGTTTCGTTGTTGGTATTGTGGAAGTTATCAATTCCCTGCTGGATCTGAAGAATCAGAGAGTCAGCATCCTGCTTTTCATCCAATTTCGAGGTCATCATATCCAGCGCGTTACTGATTGCCTGGCTAGCTTTCCCGCGCGTGTTCTTGAAGAAATCGATTAAGCGCTGTGTGTCGCGCACGATCTCCGCCGATGTTTTGTGGCTGGCCTTTGCCACAGCGCACAAATCTCTTATCATTTCTGAAATCAAGCGGATATGGTTGCTTGCACCCAGTACACGCTGGGTGGTTACATCATCAAATTTTTGCTGGCTCTCTAAGGAGAGCAATTCTCGGATTGAAGAACCATCTGTTTTCATATAAATATCTCTCTGTATGTGAATTTTGGATCGGGGATGCCAGTCACCTTCAGTGTTTTCGAGGTACTGTCGTATTCAGCCTCAAAGTAACATGCATCGCGTTCTTGCCACCAGCGTGCGAATTGCGTCACAGTGGTTACCCAAATTTTCAGGCCTCCTAAATCATGTCGGATCTGTCGGAAGACATCCGCAGCCAGATCTCCAAAGCACTCCGGGTGGCTGTAAAGCATGCTAGGCAGCTGACGCGCGTGGTTTTCGCGCAGGATGGAGCTGAAACTGCGTTTTACAAAATCTGCGTAGTCATCCGTGCGGTGCGTCTCCTGCAGCCAGATGGATAATCGTTCCGCCGAGAAGGGATTGACTGGTATCTGAAGCGTTCCTGAACGCTTTCCATCGATGTAGGGATAGAAGGGAAAACCACCGATGGCACAGCCGAAGTCGGAAGTGTATTCAAACCCCAGCATTTCCAGCGCAGTGTGAAGATTGTGATTCCACATGCCGCGCGGAGCGGTGAACCACTTCCCGTTTTGTACGTTCAGGCGGTTGAGCCATTCCATACAGTTACGGATGTTAGCAAGGTTGGAATCAAGACTGGAATACAGATTGTGCACATCGGCATGATTGCCGATCTCGTGGCGCGGGTCTATTTCAGCAACCCGTTCCTCATCCATCTCGCATAAGCTGCGGTTGAGGAAGAAGGTAATCGTAAACCCATTTACCAACGCAGCATCCGAAATCATTTTGAGTTTGTCATCAAAAATACCGTCCACATCCACACGAAAGGTGAAAACTGATTCAAAATCTTGTGGGTAATACCAGAGGTGCACGTAGGGCAGACCGCGGTAATTGAAGGCGCGGATTAGTAAATAGCGTAATGATTGGATGATGTGGTGTTTGTCCACCGACACGACTCGCTCGCTAAAACCTTCCAGCCCTTCAACCTCGCGTAGGGTATCTCCCATCACCATTAGCAGCTTGGAAAACGGCAATCCTGAATACCAGCAGCCGCCATGCCCGTAGGATTGAAAAATGAAAGCAGGGTATTCATCTTGCATGATGCCCTCCTTGCTCAAGCGATTTTCATGAACGGAAATCTTGCCCAAGCCACTTCCCTGAAAAACCCTACCGATGCAGCTCACCCGGCTGATCGAGGCGCCGAAGTCCCTCAGGTCGATGTATTCCAGCGCGGCTTCGCACACGAAGTTACTGCGGAAGGGGAGTGAATCCGGACCACAATCCGTGATAATGGCCACACCACCGGCTTCCATAAACTCAGGTAACCATTCCGGCAGGTTTCCCGAGAAAACCATCACTGGGCAGTCGGGCTGGTTGGTTACACGATGCTGTACCTTTTCCTGCTCGCATACCACCATCCAACCATATAGTGGTAGCGGCTCGCCTACGCCGGAAGAATAGATGCCGACTTCCAACTTCATGCCTGGTCTCCCTGTTCGCGCAAAAAAGCGGCCACTTCTTGCTCGGTCGGCAGACCTACGCGCGCACCTACCTCGCGGATGGTCATAGCCGCGGCAGCCGAGGCGTATTTAGCACTCCTTTCAATCGGCCAATCGCGTGCTTGGCAGGCAATAAAAACCGCGTTGAAGCAGTCACCTGCACCGGTGGAATCTTTCACCTCAACCGCAAATATTGGATTTTCAAAAACGTAGTCCTGCTTGAAGATTTTTACGCCCAGGGCTCCACAGGTCACCACCACCATCTTCACACCCTGGTCAAGCAGAATTTGCGCCCCGGCTTGGATATCGTTCGTTTTTGTGAGGGCAGCCAGACCAGCCTGGTTTGGGAAAGCCACATCCAGCCTACCAAAAATGCGCTCCCAAGTTTCGACCATTGCGCTGGAAGCTGTGGCTTCAATATCCAGTGAAAAGCGGCAGCTCGAATCTGCCAGGTTACTAAAAACGTAATCGACAAGATCCACATCCAGGGTGGTCATGTGCACAAATTTTGCGTTGCGCACATAGGCTAAATTTACTTCTTCCTTTTTCGGCAGAAAACCTGAGGTCTGAATGATGGTGAGCGCCTTTTCGCCGGTGTGATCAAGGTGTACAACGCAGAAATAGGTATCCACGTCATTCTTCTGAACCATGCCGTCCACATTGATGCCACGCTGGATGAAATCTTCTAAGCATAATCGGCCGAACTCGTCATTTCCGATCTTAGCCACCACTCCAGTGGTGGCTCCAAAGCGGGCTGCGGCGCAGCAAAAATTGCCGGTCACACCGCCGGGAAACTTGCCCAACAACTCACCTCGCACTTTTTCATCGTGCGTTGGGATGTGGTCAACCTTTATAACAAGGTCAATATTAGTGTCGCCGACTCCGATGATATCCAGCATTTAGATGTCTCTTCGTTTGTGAGTGGTAGCTACCGCGATAATGATGACAATTCCACGTACGATCATCTGTTGATACACATCCAGACCATACATAACTAGGGCGGAATCAATCATTCCAATCATGATAGCGCCGGCAGTCGCGCCCAAAATGGAAGCAATGCCGCCCATGATACTAGTGCCACCCAGCACCGAAGCCGCGATGGCTGAAACCTCGGCGCCCTCACCGATGGAGTAGCGCCCACCGCCATAACGGCCAGCCCAAAGAATGCCGGCGAAAGCAGCCAACACCCCGCTGAAAACCATTACAATGAATATAGTGCGTTTGACGTTTATGCCCGAATAAAATGCGGATTTGGCGTTTCCGCCAATGGCAAGCACTTTGCGACCAAAGGGCATTTTGACCAGCAGGATGTGACCAAAGATGATGATGGCGAACATCCAAATGACCAGCACTGGGATGGTGCCCACATTACCGCCGCCAAATACAATCTTGAAAAATTCATCCACAATCGGAATAGATTTGAGACTGGTTATGGTACGCGCAACACCCCCGAAGACAATCTGTGTGCCCAGGGTGGCGAGAAAGGCAGGCATGCCTAGGTATGCAATCAGAATGCCGTTGAGAGCACCCACGAACACACCCACGCCTAGCCCTGCAATTAGGGCTGGCACCAACCCGTAACTTCGCAGCACTAGCGCGGTTACCAGCGAGGTCACGGCCACGATGGAACCTTGCGAAAGGTCAATCTGCCCTGCGCCCAGCGAGAAAGACATGCCTACACCCAGAATGGCAATCAACGCAGTCTGGCGAATTATATTCCATAAGTTACCTTGGTCAGCAAAGCCTTTGCCCACATCTTTAAGCGTGACCGCAAAGATGATAAACAAAACGATGAGTGCAATGAACACCATAGAGTTTCTGATAGATTCAATGATTTTCTTTTTATTCTGTGAAAGGTAATTCTCCATTTTTTTCGACTCTCTATTTAGCAAGATTATTGGATAGCGATCATCAGGTTGTCTTCCGTGACACCTGAGATATCCTTGAATTCTTCGGTAATCTGGCCTTCCTTGATCACCAAAACCCGGTCACAATTTTCGATAATCTCATCCAGTTCGGAGGACACAAATATTACCCCGTTGCCTTCTTGCGTAAAGCGCTCAATCGCGTCCGCAATTTCGGACTTAGCATGGATATCCACCCCGTACATGGGGTCATCCATCAGCATAACTGTAGATTTGCTGGTAAGAGCCTTGCCCACCACCACCTTTTGCTGGTTACCGCCCGAAAGCTGGCTGATCCTCACATTGTAATCTGGGGTTTTGATACTCAAAGAGCGAATCAGTTCCGTTACCACATTTTTACCCTTACGGTCGTCAATCAGAAAGCGCTTGACAAGTGCGGAAAGGATAGGTAACAGCATATTGTCATACAGAGTATGCATCATGCTCAATCCCTGGGTGTGGCGATTCTCGGGGATAAGAAAAACGCCGGCCTGAATGGCTTGCTGAGGCGATTTGATATGTACCGGCGTGCCTTTTATTACAATCTCTCCCTCAGTGATCGGGTCAATGCCATAGAGGTTGTTGAAGATCTCGGTGCGTCCCGAACCTTTTAACCCGGCTAGGCCGACAACTTCACCGGGATACACTTCAAATGTAACCGGTGTATCGCGTTTATGGGAGCGGATGCTGCATACCTCCAAGAGCGGCTTCAGCGCGGCATTCTCATTGCGCGCCTTGCGCTTCCTGTGTTTAAATTCCGCCTCACCCAGCATGGCGGAAATGACTTCTTTAAGTAAGGTCTTTTTAATTTCAGTATCCAGCGTCACCTTGCCATCGCGAATGACAGTCACACTGTCGCACACGGTCATAATGTCTTTCAGGTGGTGCGTGCTAATTAATATTGAGTAGCCTTCATCGCGCAGCCGTCGAATAATCTTGAAAAATTTTTTTGTCGCATCCGCGTCAAGGGCAGCGGTGGGTTCATCCATCAGGATGACAGAGGTATTGTGAATAATTGCTTTTGTGATTTCAACTAACTGCATATCGCCGGTACTCAGGTCACGCACCTTGGTATACGGGTCAATTGCTACTCCAATCCCTTCCATGAAATCCTGTACCTTGTGCGCACAAGCGGCATCGTTAATAAATCCATAAATGAGTGGCTCAAAATTGAGGAAAACATTCTGCGCCACCGTCATCTCACCCGCCAGGCTGTATTCCTGGAAAATCATACTGATGGTCTTTCCGCGTTCCTTAATAGACATAGATGGTGGAATTTCTTTTTCATCAATGAACAACTGGCCGCTTGTTTGCATGTAAACCCCCTGAATGATTTTCATAATCGTACTTTTGCCAGCGCCGTTTTTCCCCACTAACCCGCGGATCTCGCCTTTTCTAAGCTTGAAATCCACGCCATCCAGCGCGCGTACTCCGTTGAACTGCATCACAATATCCTTCATTTCAATAATGAATTCGCTCATTGTTTGCATATTTCCTTGCTGATGAAAGTTGATGGGTAAGATCAATGTCAACTGATCTTGCCCATCTTTATTTTATCTGTTACTCGTTACACCAATCAGAATTACTTATTTGCCCAGCGCGTCGAGCACTTCCTGCGGGGCGGGAACGCCAAAGGATAGCATGTAAACCTCATCAAGGTTCTCAATCGTTCCCTTGTAAGAAGGCGAGGTGAAATAGCAGTTCCCGGGGCATTCCTTACCTAGCACACCGTAGGCGGCGATGATGGCACGGCCGAATCCCATTAAGTAAGGGAGGTCAACGGCAATGCCGGCAATGTTGCCGCCTTGCGCCATATCCAGGCTGGCAGTAGTGTCCAGGTCCATTGTGATAATCTTGATATCATCGCGACCGAGCGTCTTGACAGCCTCAAGGACACTGATAGCCGGGGTGGAGTAGGAAACGTAGATTCCCTTAACATCAGGGTATTTAGTTAGCAGCGCTGAGGTGATGGCACCGGCCTCATCAGGCGACTGGAAGCCACCAATATCGACTACTTCGATTTCCGGATACTTTTCGGCGATGGTGTCACGGAAAGCACCGTCACGGGTATTGGTAACGTAGTTGACACCCGCCACTTCGATGGAAAGCACCTGGCCTGAGCCAATAGCATCCGCCATCATGTCGGCCGAATCAACACCCATATCATACAGGGAGTCGGTAATGGCGCCTACATACTGATTACCGGGTTCGTAACCGGTAGGAACATTGCTCATAAATACTAATTTGACGCCCTGCTCCACTAACGGGTTAAACCACTCGGCAGCGATGTCGAGGTCCTGCGGCTGGCAGCTAACAATATCTAGATCCAAACCGGCAAACAGCTCCATGTTAGCTTTCTGCTTGATGGGATCTAGATCGCAGTTAGCCATGCCAACAATTTCCATATTGAGCAGTTCTGCCGCGTCCTTGAAACCGGTCAGGTTGGCATTGTCCCATTCGCTGGCGTTAATCTGTTCCCAGCCAACGCGCAGGTTCATGGAGCGGATCTTGGCCACTTCTTCGGGAGTAAGTGAGAGTTCAGTGTACCAGTTGGCAACCGTGCCGTCAGGGCCGAAGGTGGTGATTTCCGCTGGGGGATCAATCAGTTTTGGGAAGGTCAGGCCGTCCTTCAGTTCTTCCGGCAAGCTAGCAACATCCACTTCCTCAGCATTTTCTTCGGCTGGAGTTACCGCTTCTTTAACAGGTGCTTTTGCGGGTGCGGCAGCGGGGGTGCAGCTAATCAACATAGAAGCAATCAGGATCAGCGCTATTAACATCGAAATTTTTTGTTTCATTTTTTTCTCCTTAATTTATATTTGTTTTATTGGGTAAACCGTCTACGTGATATATTTTAAATTCCTACCTCCTTTCAATACTTTTTTTGGGAGCACGGAAGAGTTCAACCTTGTATCGATAACGATTGGCGGCATATATCATTTTGACATACTCAACCGGTTTTTCCTGTCGGGAGAAGGTAACACGTTCAATAATTAGAACTAGGTCATCTTTTTTCAACTGCAGGTTATCCGCCTCCAATTGCGAAGCTTTAGCTGCGTCAACCCGCTCTTCCGCGCGGTAAAGTTCAATGCCGAGTTCAATCTCTAATATTTTGTACAGTGAAATGCTATTAATAGTTTCTGGGGTAAAGATCTTCGAATTTTTTTTGTAGATGTACAGCGGAAGGTAAGCATGCTGGATGGTCATGGGCAGGTCATCTGCCATCATGAGGCGGTAAATTTCGAGCACTTTTTCATTCTTCGCGATTCCGAGAGAATTTGCGACCTTGGGGTGCGGGTCAACCAAGGAAACCTTTGAATTGGTATAAGAAGGCTGATAACCCTGCGCCAACATGTTTTCGCTGAAGCTGGTAAGGGCTGTAAGGGGCTCAAGTTTTGGTTTTTGAACAAAAGTGCCCTTACCAGAGACTTTGACCACCTTGTTTTCGTAGGCCAGTTCCTGAATGGCACGCCGGATAGTAATTTTACTTAGGTTAAAAATGTTTTCCAACTCTTTTTCTGACGGTAACCTGTCACCCGCCCTGAGCGAACCGTTAACAATCAGGTTGTCCAGGTAGTCATACACCTGCTCATAATACGGCTTTGAATCTTGTAGAATTACATTCTCATTAAATTCAATTTTCACAATTCCACCAATTCAAGGTTACGATTATCTTATTATAACCTATTATAATATGATATAAACTTTTGGGGTGGTTTTATAAAATAATGAAGAATTTTTAAGGCTAAGCGGTACTGACAAGAAATAACTGCCTGATGCATGTTAATCTTGAGGGCTTATCATGGCACACTCCTTTTTGATGCAAAAGTCAAATTCCAACAATTTTTCAAATAGAAAATGTGTCAAAAGTTTGTTTCGCGGCAAATGGACTTGCAAGCTCCCATCAGTTAAAACCGCTTACTCCAGATGATCTTCAAGGGAAGATAGAACCTAAACACATGAGGTCAGCCAGCTTGGATTTATTACTAATCTGAATCCGGGCTTTCGACAGACCCTGGCCGACTGCATTGTGGAACCCAGCCTGAATGACGCGCAACCAAGGGAGAAGAGGATATCGCCCCAAACAGGCATATGCAAAGGCACAGGCCCGCAAAAACAAGAGCAAAGTACACATCAGCCAGGGACAATGGGAACAGGTTGATCAATGGCTCCAACTGGATTGGAGTCCGGAGCAGATCCACGACCAATTGCAGATTTTGCATGAGTGGATCGTCAGCAATGAATGGATCTATCAGCATGTGCTGCGGGATAAAAAAATGGGTGGAAAACTGTATCAGCATCTGTGTTGTCAAAAGAAAAGGCATAAAAAATACGGGAAATATGAGTTTCGCGGTCGAATTACAGGCCGGGTGGACATTGAAGAACGGCCGGAAGTGGTCAATGAGCGTTCCAGGCTGGGGGATTGGGAGGTAGACACCATTTTCGGGCAAAAGAATCACCAAGCTATCGTGACGGTCACTGAACACAAGACCCGTTTTACCCTGATGCAAAAAGTATCGCAAAAGACCAGCCGGGAAGTGGAAAATGCCCTGATTGAATTGCTGCAACCCTGCCCGGTATTGACTATCACGGTGGACAATGGCAAGGAGTTCATGGAACACCATTGGGTGGCGCAAGCTTTACAGGCAGATATTTATTTTGCACATCTCGATTCAGCTTGGGAGCGGGGTACCAATGAAAATACCAATGGGTTAGTCCGCCAGTATTTTCCCAAAGGGACCAATTTCACAAACCTTACCGATGCGGACATCTCCAGAGTTGAAATGAGATTAAACCATCGGCCGAGAAAATGTCTGGGTTTGTTATCCCTTTATATGGTATTCTTTCAAGAAATGAGAGTTGCGCTTGGAACTTGAATCCAAGAAAAAAAGTAAATTAATTCGTCTCGATATTATTTACTGTTTGTATTAAGAATCTAAAATGAATTGTTGCTTAACGCCCGCAACCAAAGTAACCACCTCACGATCGAATTCATAATGGAAAGTATTTTCAATATCGCTAGACTGAACACATTCCTGTGGGGGAGTTGAAGGCATCCAGAACCTAATGCTCCTATTAAGAACAACATGACGCACCAGGGAATCGAACCCTGAACCTACTGATTAAGAGTCAGTTGCTCTGCCAGTTGAGCTAGTGCGCCAGGTTGTGCGGGAATATTATAACTTATACCTAACCTCTGTCAATTTACGTAAGTAAATGCGTTGAGTTCGACGAGCTCTCCCAACGCCAAAAAAAAACGGCGCGGGATCACCGCGCCGTAAAAATTTCACCCACTTAAGGGCAAGTCACAGAAAAGTTATTGGTCCAGGTCTGGTTGTTGGGCGCACCAATAATCACCTTCAACCAGTAATCGGTTTTGGCACCTCCAACACCCAGGTTGGTCCAGTCGAATTCAACCAGCTTGGTTCCAGCGCTGGTGAAATCCAGCGTCTTTACATTGCTGACCTCACCCGTGCTTCTCTCCAGACTATAGTTGACCTTACCGGCAGCATTGGTGGTGATGTTGATATCGACAGCATAAGTCGCTGGGCACGAATTCGGGCTGACGTTGGCCAGGTTGGTTTGCACTCGCGCCACCGCGAAACTGACCGTCGCGACCTTGATGCGCACATACACCTGGAAGAAGCTTTCTCCTTCCGGCGTCTGCAGTTCCCAATAACCAGTATAAGTGCCTGGCGATGCCGGCGCTATGAGCGGCACGTCGATCTTGATCTGCGTTCCCGGCGCGACATTCATGGGCACATTCACCGAGTTTGGCCCACCCATCTTTTCGCCGGTCATGAACACCAGCTTGTAGTTGTTGTTCCAGGTACATGTGCCTTTGTTGTCAAATGTCCAGCTCTTGGTAAAGGTTTGTCCCGGCGTAAATTCCGTGTCATCCGGTATAGTCTCGGTTAAGAAGACAGCCTTATTGCAGGGATTCGCCGCAGAGGTGGGCTGGAGACCAACCGCCTGGGTTGGCGATGGAGGGATTGTAGGAAAGCCGGGGTCTGCGGTTGGCTGCGATACAGGCGCCTGGGTGGCTGCCGGTTGATTGTCCATGGCCTGGATGGTCTCAGCCACCGACGTTCCCAGCAGATCGATCTCGTCCGGCTCATTTTTTGCGAGCAGTGGAAAGTTGCAGCCGGATAAAGCCAATACGATAAACAGAATTATTGAAAATAGTAACTTTTTTCTCATTCTCTTATCCTTACTCTTAAATCGCCTAATTCAATCAAAACAGAGCGTTCATAAGTATAACGGATTGAGGGGTGTTTAAGTTCCAAAGGCCGGCAGGAGCTGCCGGCCTATTTTTGATAAAAAAGTGGCTGATTTATTCGACGACGATTTGCACCCAAACCTGGCCGAATTTCACGCCCTTGTGGGTTTCCATCTGCCAATAGCCTTTGTACTTGCCGGCTTCATTCGGGGCCACCATGTCAACGGAGATCTTGATGGTTTCGCCCGGATCGGTCTCTTCACTGATCTTGACGAAATCCACCGCGCCCATCTGATCACCGCTCTTAAAGGAAATGCGGTAGTCCGTATTCCAGTCGCAGGTTCCCGTGTTCTTCAGCGTCCAGATCTTGGTGAAGCTCGCACCCGGGCTGAATTTGGTGCCATCCGGAATGGTTTCGCTGACGAATGACGCGAACAAACAGGGGATTGCCGGTTCAGTGGGCTCGACCGTCGCTGTCGGCAAAGGCACGGCTGTTGCCACAGGCGCCAGCGTGGCTGCCGGAATGGGCAGCGTGGGCTGCTGCATCGTGTTTTCCATCGCCTCAACGGTTTGGGCGACAGAGGTGGCCAAGGAGTCCTCGGATACAGCCGTAAACGGGAAGTTACAGGACGAGATCGTCAGAGCTACCAGCACAGCCACCAAAATTGTCGTTTTCTTCATTTTGAACCTCCATTCAATATGAACCTGATTAATGATATGACTATCATGCTCTTAATGTTGCAATTTTTATACCACTTCAGGTTTACGACTCATATTTAACGATCAGTTTCATGTTCGATAAAATAAGCGCATCGTTGGTATTATCGCCGTCTGTTTTGGTTTGGTTGAATTGAATTCGCATCGGGTAGTAGTTGGAACCCACCCTCCCCTGCATTGAGTTTTTCATACCAGATTGGACGCTAACCGTGGATAACTCACCAGCATTACACCAGCGCGCAACCGCGCCTGATGCCGGCCCGCCAAAGTAATCACCCGCATTCAGCGGCCTGTAAGTTTGCAAATACCCGCGCAGACATCCGAGTCCACCAAACGGATCGCCCAGCGTGAGGAAGGAGGTAAAGTCCGTTTTAACTTCAAGAATAGTGGCGTTGGAGGGTATACCAGAAATATCAAATGCGATAAACGATTGAACATCATTGTTGGATGTGTTATCTCCGACGCCATAAACCCCCGGAAAGACGTCTCCGTTGTTGTAAACCGACCCACCTTCGTCCACTTCGGCGTTTAATGTCACGGTTGTAGTGGTGAGGGGCGCTGCGACTTTGATCTGCACCCAGATATTGAATACAAACACCTGGTCGCTGTCATCCCGGATGCGCCAGGTGCCCTTGTAGGTACCCCCGGAAGCGGGAGCTTTCAAGTCAACAGAGAAATCCACCTGCTCCCCCGGTGCCACCGATTGTGTCAGGTTTTTGGTCGTTGGCCCGCCCATTTTATCACCCTCATAAAAAGCCAGCTCGTAGTTGGTGTTCCAGGTACAGGTGCCTACATTCCTCAATCGCCAGGTCTTGGTAAATGATTCATTCGGATCAAAGGTCGTATTGTCGGGGATCGTCTCGCTGACAAACTCAGCCTTATTACAGGGCTGCGGCGTATTGGTTGGGGCGCTTGCCTGGGTGTTCGTCGGGGCAGCCGTAATTGTGGGCAATGGTTGCTGGGTGTTTTGCGTTTGCGCGGCGGCGGTTACGGTTTGGGCAACTGCTGTCTGCAGCAATTCGGCTTCAGAAAGTCCACCTCCAAAGGATAAATTGCAAGCCAGCAGGATCAGGCTCAAAACAATCCAGCCGGATAAGACTTTGGTTTTTAAGGACATTTCCTACCTCCTTAATAATTTGAAGGCTGTATATAAAACGATTATATAAGAATTTTCATCTGCTTATACAGGTATAATGTCAACGATTTATATAAAATTACAGGCAGCCGACAATTGAAGATCACCACCATCATCCCGACTTATAACGAAGCGGAAAACCTTCCCCGCTTGATCGAAGCGCTTTTCAGCCTGCCCCTGGATAACTTTAATGTGTTGGTGATCGATGACAACAGCCAGGATGGCACTGGGCAGATCGCCGAAGAATTAGCCAAGAAATATCCCGGACAGTTGAGTGTGATCCACCGACCGGGAAAACTCGGGTTGGGCAGCGCTTATATCACCGGATTCCGCAAACTGCTGGAAGGCGATTCAGATGCCATCGGCCAGATGGATGCGGATTTCTCACATGAGCCCGCCAAGGTGGTTGAGCTTGCCCATGCGCTCGATACCTGTAATGTGGCAATCGGCTCCCGCTATGTACCAGGCGGCTCAGTGGATCGGGATTGGCCCTATTGGCGCAAGTGGTTGTCCGGCTTCGGCAATTTTTATGCCCGCACCATTCTCTCGCTGCCTATCCGTGATACGACCGGAGGGTTCCGCTTATTCCGCCGTGAAATGCTGGCAGCCATGCCGCTTGAGCGCATCAGATCCAACGGGTATGTATTTCAGGTGGAAACCGCCTACGTCGCCCACCGTTTGGGCTGCAAGTTCAAGGAAATTCCCATCTATTTTGCCGAACGCCGTTTCGGGAAATCCAAGATGTCATTTCGCATTCAAATGGAAGCCGCGCTGCGTGTCTGGGCGCTTCCGGCTGTATACCGCGATTTACACCACAATTAGATTTCTGATCATTTAATAATTGATGCAATTCAAGAATCATCTATTTATTGCGTTGGGCTTCATAACGCTTATTTTGGCCATCGTGGGGATCTTCATTCCCCTGCTGCCAACCACACCTTTTCTGCTCCTTTCAGCGGCGCTTTTCTTCCGCGGATCACAGAAACTCTACGATTGGCTGATCAACCACAAGATCTTCGGGACTTACATCCGCAACTTCCGAGAATATAAGGCTATCCCGCTCTCAACCAAGGTCTTCGCGGTGTCCGCCCTATGGGCAATGATACTCTCAACAGCGTTTATCGTTTTTGATCGGTGGCTCATTCGCGGCATTTTGATCTCCATTGCGATCGGCGTAACCATTCACATTCTGCATTACAAGACTCTGCGGGAAGAAAAGCAGGGCTAACCTTTCGAGCGGTATTCCGAATATAGCGCAGCCAGGGCGCCCCATTCCTCAAGGCTTAATGTCTGCGCTCTGCGCTCAACCTCAATACCCGCTCGTGACAGCAGGTCCAATGCCTGCTCATGGTTGATATCTGGCGCGCCAGCCAGAGCGTTATGCAGCATTTTGCGCTTCTGTGCAAATCCGGCTTTTGTCAGCAAGAAGAAATGTTCCAATTGCTCTACCGGAATGCGCGGCTGCGGGTAATGCTCAACAACCAACGTGGCTGAATCCACCTGCGGCGCCGGATAAAATGCGCCCTTGGGGATGATGAATGCGATCCTGGGTGCTCCATACACTTGCACGCTCAAAGCCAGCAAACTCAACTTTCCCGGTCCGGCACAGATGCGTTGAGCGACTTCCTTCTGCACGGTCAGTACGGTCAACACAGGCTTAACGTGGGATTCCATCAGTCGCCGGATCAGGCTGGAGGTCAGGTAATAAGGGATATTGGCAACCACTTTATATCCATTCCTCTTTAACAACCCTTGAACATCCAGCTCCATGAAATCACCCCGAACTAGATGAACGTTATCGAAAGTTTTGGTTACTTTTCTCAATGCGGGAAACAGGTTCTGATCGATCTCAACCGCCACAACATCACCGGCGGATGAAGCCAGATAGCGGGTCAAGGATCCCAACCCGGCACCGATCTCCAGCACGGTATCCGTTTTTTGGACTCCGCCCGCCTGGACGATCTTCTCCAGGTAAAGGTCATCCACCAGGAAGTTCTGGCCTAACCCTTTCTGAGGTTTCAAGCCGTAATCCTTCAACATGGAGGGCACGGGCAGCGGGTCCAGCATTATGGCAGATCTCCGCTGAAATTATCAGGCGCAGGTGCAAGAAAATAGACTGTTAAATTACTGTTCCAGGGAACATAATCCTCTATTGGAATAAAAACATCGATCCATGGCACACCCGAACAGCCCGGGCACACATCCAATACAGTGCCCACACCGTACCCTGGCACATAAATGCTGGTACCCTTTAGGATCGAATACCATTCCGGGGACACGGCGATCACCCCGTAATAAGGCCAAATACCACTGGCGGTTGGGTTGCCGGTGTCTCTATAGGACGAGACGCGGACTTGCTTGGTCAGCCAGTAATTCAATCCCTCAGGCGAGGTCTGAATCACCACCCGTGTGCCATAAGCTGTCTTTTGAGAAATGGGTTGCTTGGAGATCCACTCGATTTCAGATTCTCGCGCCACCTCATCCCCGTTCTCATACTGCACGCGCACGCTGGTGATCCTTTCACCATTTTTCCCGGTCTGCAGAATTTTCTGTTCTCCTACGGCCATCTCCGGATCAGGTACGCGCTCAGATATGAAAGGAATCACGCTGGTTTCCACCTGGGTTTCCTCGCTGACGCGCACGATCTCCACAAGACCATCATGAGGCAATGGTGCGTTTTCCGAAGGGCGGGAAAAATCGATTCCTTGCAGCTCGATACCTGAATCGGCCAGAACGCCTTCCACAGTCAATGCAGCGCTGTATGTTTCAGTCTCCACACCACTATTCACTATACGAATTGTTTTCCCAGTTCGCAGTTCAATATCCAACGATCGATCGATCACCGTATTCGCAGGAAGAGATAAATCATCGCCTTCCTTTAAAGTAATTCCATGTTCCCAGAGAGCTTCAACGATCGTATGGGCGGATGAATAGAATTCGCTTTGAATCCCATCCAGATTCAGTGTAATTTTCTTTCCTGCCCGGTACGCAATTTCATTATCTCCTTCCTGTTCTATTCGAAAGGAGGGCTGAATCTCCACACCCGAGAAATAAATAGAATCACCGGGGAAGATCCGGATATCTGCATCCAGAAGCCAGTTGGCTGCCTCGCGTCCGGTGGGGAATACAGCTACTGGAATCTCTTCACCGGTCACCCATATAAGCTCGTTATCGATCTGGGGAAAAATGAAAAATGCCAGGACCAGGCAGATGAGTCCGGCGGCAACCAGCCCAATGGCAATCTGGCTGCCGTACTTTTTGAGTATGTCCATTGTTTGGCGATTGTATCAGAAAAAGAAAAACCCCGAATGGGGGCTTTCAGTGCCGAGAGCCAGAATCGAACTGGCGACACCGCAATTTTCAGTCGCGTGCTCTACCAACTGAGCTATCTCGGCGAGAGTAGCGCAATTCTACACGGTTGGATACCCCTTGTCAAGCGGGGCAGAGAGAGTGTTGAAAAAACAATGATCTAATGATTTTGTGATCAGACCATATTGAAAAATATGCCGAGATGCTTCCCCTAAAGGGGACGGTTCCCAGTCAGGCTTCGCCTTCACTCAAAGAGTGCTCTCTGCAAGCGCCCTTTGGGTGTTGCGCCCTTCGGGTCGAGCAGCATGACAATAAGACTGTTTTTCAAAGAATTTGAGCACGAAACCTTAGGCTGAATTGTCACTTTGAACGCAGCGAGTGCGAAGCCTCCCCGAAGGGGAATGAGTCTCGGCTGGATTATATTAATCCTTTATCAATTGGGATCTGATTTTCAACACCCTCGCGGAAGCGTTTGACATCAGGGGAGGCGGACGCTAAAATCACTTAGGGATGAATTCCTATACATTCGGGACCAAGCCGTATTTGATCGGACTCACCGGCCCCATCGGCTCAGGCAAGAGCCTGGTGCGGAAGATGCTCGAGCACTTGGGCGCGTTGACCATTGATGCAGATGCGCTTGCCCACCAGTCCTACCTTCCAGGCAATCCTGGGTTTGACGCTGTGGTCAAACGCTTCGGCGGCCAGATATTGGATGAGCGGGGCCATGTGGATCGACGCATTTTAAGTCAAATGGTATTTACCGATCACCAAGCTCTTCTTGATCTGGAAAATATCGTGCATCCATTGGTGGTCAGGGCTGTTGAGAGCATGCTTGAATTTTCCCCCATGCCCATTGTTGCGGTAGAAGCCATTAAATTGCTCGAAAGCGGTCTTAAGGATTTATGCGATGCTATCTGGATCGTTAATGCCCCACGGCAAATCCTAAAAGATCGGCTGATACAATCCCGCGGTATGACTGCAGAAGAGGTCGCTGCGCGCCTGGAAAAGCAGGCGGATTTTTCAAATTTCAAGGATGAGCGTTCAACATTCATCACCAATGACGGAGGCAGGATCCGTCTCTGGAATGAGGTTTCAGCCCACTGGGAGAACCTAGCCCAATCCTCAAACAGGTTTTCAGAAGCGCTGGAATGGACACGAGAAACCTACCAATCGTTCTATATGCCGCTGATTGAGCTCACCACGCAAGCTGCAGAAGATTTGCATGGCCAGTTTCCGCAAGCGAAAAACCTGGAAGACACCTTTGGATTTTTGTGTGACCATTTTGTTTGGGAAACCATTCCTCTGGTCAGCGGCCGCAATCTGGTGGCCACTGAAATGAAAAACCGCAGGATGAATGTCCTCTCAATCCCGGAACAGTTCGACAGCCAGCAGCTGGGAATGCTTTTTAAAATGATCGAGGACTTCGCTACCCTTCATTTATGCACACGGATTGTAGCCCCTTTTTACGAAGAATTTAGATCGCTCTTTAGTGAAATGGGTTATGATAGATATACGAATAGCAATATTATAGAATTTGCAGAAGGTCTACCTTTAAAAGAGTTATTGAGTAAAAACCTGCTGCCTGAAATTAATTTTTTCAAGGAAAACCAAAAATAGAAAATGGGCGACCTGATCTCTGAAATTGTTTTTCTCGTTCAGCGCTTTAGTTGGCTGACAGTGATCGACCTGTTTCTGGTCAGCTCAATCTTTTATGTCATCATGCTGCTGGTCAAGGACACTCAGGCGCAAACCCTGATGCGCGGGGTGATCTTCGTGGTGATCCTCATCAGCCTTCTCACCACGTTGCTGAATCTGCCCGCCTTCTCCTGGCTGGTCAACACCACCCTGCCCGCCCTGCTCTTTGCCATACCGGTGCTTTTCATGCCTGAAATCCGCCGCGGATTGGAACGTTTAGGACGCGCCGGCTCAGGGGCATTGTTGTTAGAGAAACCAGCGACTAATCTGGAACTCATTCAAAATACCCTGAAAAACGTGTCAAGCGCGGCTGCCCGACTCTCTGTTTTTAAGCAGGGCGCACTGATCGTGCTGCAGCGTCGTGAAAGCCTGCGCGAATACGAGAATACCGGCGTTAGGCTGGGCGCTAAGGTCACCCCGGAACTGTTGTTGCAGATCTTCTATCCCAACACGCCTCTGCATGATGGGGCGGTCATCATTGTCAAAGACGAGGTGCGAGCCGGCGCCTGCGTGATGCCGTTATCCTCCAGCGGGGTCCTGAACGCCTCGCCAGAAAGACAGCTGGGGCTGCGCCATCGCGCTGCGCTTGGCATTTCAGAGGTTTCAGATGCCATCGCGGTGGTTGTCTCGGAAGAAACTGGTTCGATCTCGATCGCCCATCGCGGCAGGATCATGCGGCGCATCGCAGCGGAAAAACTGGAAAATGTGCTCATGGCTTTCTTCAAACAGCAGGTGGAAGAGGAAGAACGCGCCAACCTGGTTAGCTGGTTCCAATGGCTGTCCAAGCGCATCCGCGAGTCAAGGAAATGATCATGCGAATTTTTAAAGACCTGGTCAAGAACCTACCCACCCTCGTTACCGCAATCCTGCTGGCATTGGCGGTTTGGATCCTGGCTGTGACCAACACCGATCCAGTGGAGCGCCGCACTTACAACCGCCCAGTGGAGATCGAGGTTGTGGGTCTGGATCCTTCGCTGGTGATCACCAATGAAATTCCCGAACAAATCTCGCTGGTGCTTTCCGCCCCGGCTTCAACATGGACATCACAATTAAACTCTTCCAACGTGGTCAGAGCGATTGTTGACCTGGCAGGTATCGGAGAAGGCACCTTTAATATTCCTGTTCGCCTTCAGATCGATGCCCGCCCAGTCAAGATCGAAAATTATTCGCCTGAGATTGTGGATATCCGTCTGGAACAGCTTGCCAGCAAACCATTCGAGATCCAACTGGAATACCCATCCGCTCCGCCGATCGGCTATGATGCAGCCGCGCCGCAGCTCAACACACTGACAGCCACAGTCAGCGGTCCTGCATCCCAGGTAAATCGCGTGGTCGAAGTGCAGGCGATTTTGGACATCAGCCGGGCGACCCAAAACATCAATCGAGAGATCCCTTTGGCTGCGTTTGATGAAAATGGCTTGCGTGTCACCGGGGTGAGCATCTCACCGGAGAATGTGAATGTTCAGGTGGAAATCACCCAACTCGGCGGCTATCGCACCATCGCGGTCAAGGTAGTAACCACCGGCCAAATTGCCAGCAGCTATCGTCTCACCCTATCTTACAGTCCATTGGTGGTAACCGTTTTTTCCACCGATGCGGACCTGGTCAATAACCTACCGGGATTCGTTGAGACTCAGCCTGTAAATCTGTCCGGAGCAAGTGATGACCTGGTTGTATCTGTTCCTCTCAATCTGCCTTCAGGCGTGATTGTAGTAGGCGAATCCACTATCCGCGTTTCGGTCGCCATTTCCCCGATCGAGGGCAGCAAGACGTTAACTGATTTACCGGTCGAGTTGATCGGCAATCGGCCGGAGTATCAATACAAGATCTCACCCGAGTCGGTGGACGTGATTCTTTCGGGACCCCTACCGGACCTGGACGCTCTTCGCACCGGCGATGTGCGTGTGGTGCTTGATCTCACCGAATATTTGCCGGGTGTGTACCAGGTGAATCCGCAAGTCCAGATTGAAGTGCCCGGCATCCTGGTAGAATCCATCCTGCCAGCGGTAATCGAGGTGGAGATCACTCAGGCGCAATCCTAGAACCAGAAAAGAAAACGATCATGAATCTCCCAATTGTCGCTATTGTCGGCCGCCCGAATGTAGGCAAAAGCACACTGTTCAACCGTCTTGCCGGCGAGCGTCTGGCGATTGTGGATGACACCCCTGGAACAACCCGCGACCGGCTGTTTGCGGAAGCCGAATGGAACGGGAAGCGCTTCCATATCATTGATACTGGCGGTATTGACCCAACCACCGGCGAGTCCACCCCTTTGAGCGTCAGCTCGGCGGAGTATATCCAGCAAATCCGTGACCAGGCGTTAATAGCAGTTCAGGAAGCCGATGCCATTCTTTTTCTAGTCGACGCAACTCAAGGTTCAACACCTTCCGATGCAGAGGTTGCTGACCTTCTCAGAAACCGTCAGAAAAAAAAGGAAGGAAAAAATTGGCCGCCTATCTTTCTGGTGGTGAACAAAGCCGATAATAAGCTATTGCGTGAAAGCAGCGTTGATTTTTATGGTTTAGGCATGGGAGACCCAATCCCAGTTTCCGCTTATCACGGGCAGGGGATAGGCGACCTGCTGGATGAATTGGTCGCCTCTTTCACGGGCACCGAGGAAGCGGAGGAGGATGATTCGGTGAAGATCGCCATTGTCGGCAAACCCAACGCCGGCAAATCCTCCCTGCTCAACCGTCTTATCGGAGAAGACCGAGCCATTGTCAGCCCCATCGCGGGCACCACGCGCGATGCCATTGACATCCCTGCGACCTATGAGGACATCCCCTTGACCCTGATCGACACCGCCGGCATCCGGCGCAGCGGGAAGATAGACCGCGGTGTGGAAAAATTCAGTGTCATCCGCAGCATGCGAGCGATCGAACGTTGTGATGTAGCCCTCCTAATGATCGACGCCACCACCCACATCACCGCCCAAGATACACATATCGCCGGATTCATCCTCGAGGCATGGAAAAGTACAGTCGTATTGGTCAATAAATGGGATGCGGTCGAGAAGGATACTTTCACGATTGAAGAATACAAGCAGCGCATACGCAATGAATTAAGCTTCATGGATTATGTCCCCATCTTGTTCATCAGCGCCAAAACCGGCCAGCGCGTGGATCAGGTGCTGCCGGAAGCGCTGCACGTCCAGGAAGAGCGCCTGGTTAAGATCGGCACCAGCACGCTCAACCGCATCTTGATGAACGCCCAGGATATGCATGCACCGACCTCGCGGACCGGGCGCATCCTACGCATCTACTACGGCACGCAGGTGCGCAGCGATCCGCCTACCTTTATGCTGTATGTCAATGATCCCAAACTGGCTCATTTCACCTATTTGCGTTATTTGGAAAATCAGATCCGCAAGGAATACCCTTTCACCGGCACACCCATCCGCCTGGTGCTCAAGGGCCGGAGTAAACCCAAACGCGGGCGCTAGAAGGTATAATCCTCCTGACAAATTCGATTAACGGATGATCTCCTTGCAGAACCAAAATCCAACGCCAACCAAAGAAACTAATAAAAATACAGGACTCAAGCGGGCGCTCAGCGGTCTCTTTGAGATCCTGCAGATGCTGGCGATGGCGCTGGTGTTATATTTCATCATCGACAGTGTGATCGCGCGCGTACGCGTCTTTAACATCAGCATGGAACCCACGTTAGTTCAGGGCGAGATCCTGATGGTCAACAAACTGCAGTACAAATTCAGCGACATGCAGTACGGGGACATCATCACCTTTCACTATCCCCTGGACCCGGAACGCGACTACGTCAAGCGGTTGATCGGATTGCCCGGTGATGAAGTCGTTATTGAGAATGGCGAGGTTTTTGTCAATGGATCGGAGCTTTACGAACCTTATATTTCCGCTTCACCCGAGTACGAAGGCACCTGGCAGGTGCCTCAGAAAAATTTGTTTGTCCTGGGTGATAACCGAAATCCCTCTGCGGATTCCCACATTTGGGGATTTGTCCCCTTCGAAAACGTCATCGGAAAAGCGTTCCTGGTCTATTGGCCGGTGACCCACATCCGCACCTTGTCCACGCCGAACATATACGCTCAATAAGAACAAATATCATCACCTAAATACACTCCGGCAATTTTCATCACTTTCTTTAGATTCTTGAAAATCTATATTTCAATACATCACTCCCCTCTTGCTAATGGTTATATAATCATTAATAGAACCTTCACTTAGCCATAGGAGGTGAAAGATGAGTTCTCGAAATAAGATGTTGTCCGTTTGGATAGTCATCAGCCTAATCATCACGGCATGCGCCATCTCATTTGGGGGGAGTGAATTGAGTGAGGAAGAAAAACTTCAAACCGCGGTCTTCCAAACAGTCGCTGCCGACCAATCTCAGGCGCAGTCGCAAACTCAGCAGGCAGCCCAGGCAGAACAAACCGCGATCGCCACAGCGCCCACGGATACGCCGCCCGGGCCGCCCACCGAAACTCCCAAACCTTGCAACTCCGCCAAATTCATCAGCGAGACCGTTCCGGACGGGACCGAGCTTGCGCTCGGCCAGAATTTTGACAAAACCTGGCGCTTGCAGAATACCGGCACATGTACCTGGAACACCAATTACCAATTGGTCTTCGCCGAAGGGGACAAGATGGGCGGGCCTTCCACAAAAAACCTCACTTCCCAGGTCGCTCCGGGCGAGATGGTGGACGTTGGCGTCACGCTGAAAGTGCCCGATTCAGCCGGAACCTACAAGGGGTTTTGGAAAGTTCGGGATGATCAGGGATATTATTATGTCAATAATCTGTGGGTCGAGATCAAAGGCAAAGCCGCCATTGGCCCTGTAGACTTAGCTCCTCTCTTGCCAATCGAAGCGATCCTGATCTTGAAACCGGACCTGAAGATCACCGCGCTCGAGATCGACCCGGCAACACCCAAGATGGGACAAAACACCCATGTCCGCGTGCGGGCTAAGAATGACGGTGTTTTGGACAGCGGCGGATTCACTGTTCAATGGTACGGCCTCAGTACATTTGCCAGCCCCTCCTGCAATTGGAATGTGGCGGGCGGCTTGGTTGCTGACGGCAGTGTTTGGCTGGAATGCGATTTTGTCTTTGCCAGCTGGTACCCGATCAACAAAACGACAATCGCATATATCGATACGACCAACGCGGTGAACGAGAGCAATGAAACCAATAATTCACGCTCAATCTCTCCGTTTGGCGTGAACCCTTAATTCTTCCCTGCCCTGAACGTGGCAGAAAATTTATTGCCTGTCCCTTGAGGTTCCCGGATCACTTCCAGGGACTTCAAGGGATTTTGGTATCTCAAATAATGGGATAGCCGATTTTCGGATGCTAAAAAGTAGATGTAATCTGCCAGAATTTTTTTTATGGTCCCTACACAACCGAGAGTTATCAGTGATTAATTGAAGAAAGCGGTTCATCTCGTATCAAAGTTTCCAGGTGGGCGCCGGGATGCGTAGGGAGATCTTTGGCAATGTTTTATTTCTCAAATGGGGAGCAGGATTTTTATCATCGTTAACCTTGCGGATCATGTAGTGTCAACCGCCGTCACACTGATTGGCAATGACAGCGGAACTTTCCGCATCCCTGCGGTTCCCCTTTTGACACTGGAGGAATGGACAAAGCCGTCTCCATGAAAGTTGATTTTCGCCCGCCAGGAAAACATGCAGGGTCAACGAATTCATATTACAAAAACTCAGTCCCGCTGATAGCTACATAAAAAACCAGCGAGTTCATGTAGATAAAAACGACTAGCAGGGGAACAAACCATAACGCTGCGATCCGAGTTATGTTCTTTTCCATGGTTTCTCCATCGCTACGCTGTTCTGGATTTGAAGATCTAGGTTCAATTGCTTTCAGATAAAGAGTGATAAACGCACCCAACGTAAACAATCCATTCATAACCAAAAGCCAGGTTGGGTAAACACCGAAGAAAACTTCTGCTTCTTGAACACGGAAAAGGGAAATACACATTAGCACAGTTGTTAAAAACCCAAAAGCAAGCAGCCAGACCACCAGTGAATTCTTTTTATAATATTTCAGCCAACTATAATCCGGCGCTTTCAGCGTCTTCAATCCCATGATGGTGAAAACGCCGATTACAGCAGAGGCGCTGTTGACCAGCATGTCGCTCCAGCCATAGAACCGCGCCGGATGAACTCCCTGTTCAAGTTCATCCACCACTCCCAATAAAGAGGTCAATATAAAGATCAGGATGAAAAGATCCGAAGTCTTATAATCCATCGACATTACGGCAAAGAGCAGCCAGGTCATCAACACGTATTCCGGGATGTGGATGTGCTTGTTCGGATTCGGCTCCAGGGTGATGATCATATACGCAATGATGCCGCAAGGAATGAGGAACAGCAAGTTCTTTAGGCTCCTCCGCGACACCAGAAGCAGCGCAGTGTAAATTATACCTGTGGCAGCCACCAGAACCAGCGGGACTTTACCGGTCAGCTCCTGCCCAATGGTTTCCACCAGAAAGTTATATACCACCCGTGCATTCGGCAGATTATAAGTATAAACCGCGATTAGCAGCCAGAGAATAATTTTAAAAATTATTCTCGAACTCTCGGGTGTTTTCGCCTCTTTTTTTTGAACCAAAATTTTTTTAAATCCTTGCCCGGCTCATCCTATCTTCCCATTATACGCAAGGAGAACAGATCCTTCGATTGGGAAAATATCACTCATAATTCAATTCTCATCCCTTAAGAAAATCAGGTAAAATCGCCAATCATTATGACAGGCACAATCATTAATATCATCACGGTAATCCTGGGTTCCATCCTCGGTTTATTTTTCGGATCAAAATTACCCGAGCGCGTGCGCGATACAGTCCTCTCTGTATTGGGATTGTTTACTCTGGCATTGGGCATCCAAATGTTTCTGCAAACCAGCAACGCACTGATCGTGCTGGCTGCGCTTTTGATCGGCGCGATCCTGGGCGAGTGGTGGCGCATTGAAGATCGGCTGGAGAATTTTGGCGACCAGCTGCGAAACACTTTTTCACGCTCGTTTAAAAATCAGGACCTGTCACGCTTTGTTGAGGGCTTTCTGACCGCATCCATCCTTTTTTGCGTCGGACCGATCGCCATTCTGGGTTCCATACAGGACGGGCTCACTGGTGATTATTCTCTGCTGGCGACCAAAGCGGTGATGGATGGATTTGCCGCTTTGGCGTTTGCTTCAACCATGGGCATCGGCGTCGCGTTTTCCTCGCTCATCCTTTTGGTTTTTCAGGGCGGTTTGAGCCTGCTCGCCACCCAGGTTCAGGGCACGGTCACTCCGGCTATGATCAGCGAAATGAGCGCTACCGGCGGTGTGATCCTGGCAGGCATTGCCATCAGCAACATCCTGAACATCCGCAAGATCCACACAGGAAATTTCCTGCCGGCGCTCATCCTGGCGCCGTTATTCGTATTTCTTTTGGAACTTCTCGGATGATCAGTAGATGAGGCTCAGGGCAATATTGTAAGAATGATCGCTGATGCGTTCAAGGTTGCGCAATGTTTCCACGTAGATCGGATCTGCTTCCGGCTGGCACAGACCCTCCCGCAGGCGTTTCACATGATTTTTCTTAAACCGCTTCTCCATCCCGTCCACTTCGTCTTCGCTGGCAATCACCTGATCCAAGAGGCTGCGGTCATTTTTCAAAATGGCTTCCAAAGAATGTTGGTAATTCTCCGCCACGGTGGCAAACAGTTTTTCAAGTTCCTTATGGGCGTACTTGGTGAACTTGATATCCTTTTTCTCCATTCGCAAAGCGAATTCAGCCAGATTAACCGCGTGGTCACCGACGCGCTCAATATCCGTCACCAAGTGTTTGAGTCTTTCCAGTGTTGCCCGTTCTTCCTGGTTGAGCTTTTCGCCTGGAATATTTTCCATGAAGCGATTCACCAAATGGGTGATTTGGTCCACATCCGGCTCCTTCTCCAGGACGGCAGCAGAATGCTTTGTCTTTCCTAATAAAAAGCTCTTTTCCGCGTCTTTTAACATCTGATGAGTGAACTCCCCCATGCGTAAAACTTCCTGCTTAGCCATCGACACCGCGAGGAACGGGGTTGCAATCAGACTGTCATCAATGTACTTGGTAACCTTTTTTTCCTTTTCCTCACCCGAACCTGGAGCGATAGATTTGACAAATTGGGTGATGGGCTTGACGAACGGCAGCAGGATCAAGCTGACTGCCACATTAAAAACTGTATGCGCATTGGCGATCTGCCGCGGGAGAAGCGGGGAAGATCGAGAAATAAGGTCTGCAAAGGGATGGATGAAAGGCAGGAACAGAAGCACACCACCGATATTGATCAGAATCTGCGCGTAAGAAGCTCGTTTAGCATTCAGGGAGCACTTCAGTGAAGCCAGCCAGCCGGTAAAGCAGGTGCCAACATTAGCGCCCAGAATCAGCGAGATCGCGGCGACCAGTGAAATGCTGCCCGAGCTACCCATGGCGATCACCAAGCCGGTCATTGCGCTGCTGCTCTGGATCAAAGCAGTCAGAACTGCTCCTACCGCCACACCCAGGATCGCATTGCGGCTCAGGTTCTCGCATAACAAACGGAAAGCGGGGAGTTGACTGAAAACGCTGCCCGCGGAGGACATCATTTTCATGCCCATGAACACTAACCCGATGCCGAACAAGGGCTGCCCGATCGTATGCCATTTTTTGTTCTTGGTGAAGAAAAGGAGGAAAAAGCCGATGACCAGGAAGATCAAGTCCACGCTCTTCAGGTTGAAGGCCACGATCTGTCCTGTGATGGTCGTGCCGATCTCTGAGCCCAGCATGACGCCGATCGCCTGTTGAAGGGTCAGCATGTGCGCGTTGATCAACCCGATCATGGTCACCATCAGCATGCTGCTGCTCTGCAGCAGGCTGACCGCGAAAGTGCCGAAAAACATGCCCTTGATGCGATTGCCCGCAGCTTTCTCCAGGAATGTCAGCAGGTGATTTCCAGCCGCCTTCTCCAATCCTTCGCTGAGAAGCTCCACCCCAAAGATAAAGATCGCCAACCCCCCCAATAATTGCAGCAGCGTTTGAAAGAGATTCATAAAGTCACCGTCCGGTTTTTATTCAGGGCGGTTTTCTAATGATGCGAGAGCAAAAGGATTGACAGTTTACTTTGGCAATGCCCTCCATTAAAAAACTGCGCAGAATATTTTATAACAATTTTAGTTGACGCTCGCGGATAAGTGGAAACAATTGAGGGTCTGAAAATAATATTTCTCATGGATCAATAATCGGAATTACTCACTTATCCATCCCATTTAGTTTAGGTGTCCCATTGACACAAAATCGATAGATTTTTTCGAATGAAATCGAAAGGATATATCATGGAAAATGCGAGTATATTACCGGTCGGGATTCTGGGTTTTTTAATCTCTTCGGTATGTTATTTATCTTTGCCCTGGTTCGCCTTAAGAAAAGCGGCCAGGAAACAAAAACCGATTACCGGGCGCTATTTATCAAGGGTGTTATTTTCATGGGAGCGGGTGTCTCCTAATCGATCGAGATCGACAACCCGGGGATGTACGGATTGTCTGCCATGGGCTTTATCTATATGATCTTGGGCATCACTCACCATGAAGAGTGAAGCAAATAAGACAAATTAATCGACTTCACAAACCAGGTAGATTCTTTTTTATACTTTGCGGAAACTGAGATAATAAAAATACCCGTGGATAATCAATTCGGTTTTTTTCTCTCTCACATTTTCCGGAAGAAGATCAATTGGCGCGTTAAACCGATCTCCCCATTCTTCTAACATCTTGTGCGCTGAAGATAACCAACTCAGCTTGGCCAAGACCTTACTTGTCTCATCGACAACAACGATTCGTGTGCCTGAATGTGCAACACGAACCAATTCTTTTAATGCCTTCTCCCTCTCGCTGAATGCATTGATACCTCCAACGTGAAAAACGACATCGAACATCTCATCATGGAACGGTAGGCATTCAGCATTCCCATAAAATAGCTCCGCAGTGCGGCCCCATGCTTCCAGGTTTTTTTGGCATCGGTTGAGCATATTCCAGGAAAGATCCACCCCGTAATAATCCGCCTGGTCTGTTAATAAGGAGATATTCGTTCCTGTCCCAATTGAAACCTCCAACACTTTGCTTCCTTTTTCTATCTCCAACAGGGAGAGATATTCATTCCTGAATCTCGCTTCTCCCCCGAAAAGCAAAGCAAGCGATTTCATCACGGGATCATAATATTTCGCGCTCTTTCTGTAGAATTGGTTGTATTTTAGGTTGTACCCTTCCAATCGACTTTCATCAAAAAGCACGGGAATCTCATTCCGAAACGGGAACCGCATTCCGCTTTGAAGGCCTTCCAGAAATTTCTCCTCCACCCCATCAGAATTTTCCGCATAGATCAATTGAAGGGATTCTTCGGAATAAGGGTTGCGAAGCATAGGGAGTGTTTCAATATTCATTTCTACCATCCTGAACAGAAATTCTTTAGAACAAAGGGAAGATAAACGCAGCTTTGTTACTCCATTGACATAATAACCCCAATCGCATAAAATATCAACATTTGAACATATATTCAGATATTAGGAGTATTAAATAATGAGCGAAACATCCCTGGTTTTGGATGAACATGTAGCCGCGCATGTAGCGGAATTATTCAGTGTATTTGGCGACACAAGTAGGGTTCGAATTGTTTCCGCAATAATCGAAAAAGAATTAAATGTAGGAAAACTGGCTGATCTGATAGATATCACCGAATCAGCGATCTCACATCATTTAAGGCATTTGCGACAAATGGGCGTTGTGATCTCAAGGCGAGAGGGAAAAGAAGTGTATTACCATATCGAGGATGATCACATCCGATCTTTATTTCGCCAAGGTGTAAGCCATATACAAAAAGGATAACGGTCAGGGGGATTCTCAATGGCAACCAATCTTCAAACTATGAACAAGCAAAATCATTGGATGAACGGCTTATCCGATGAGGAAGTAATTTCAAGCCGTGCTCAGCATGGCTCTAACGTACTGCCTGAGAGAAAACGGGCAACAGCCTGGTCAATATTACTTTCACAATTTAAAAGCCCGCTAATTTACATCATCTTAGTTGCCGATGTGATTTCATTGATCACAGGCGAAATGAGTGATTTCGCCATCATTACCACGGTGATCGTCATTGACGTTCTTCTCGGCTTTTTCCAGGAATACCAGGCAGAAAAAACATATATCGCGTTAAAAGGATTACTAAAACCCACCACCACTGTCGTACGAAACGGACAAAGAGAGGAAATTGACGTTAGTGAAGTAGTCGGGGGAGATATCGTTCTGCTTGCCATGGGAGAGCATGTGCCGGCGGATGGAGAAATCCTTGAGACCCAAAATTTGGTCATCAATGAAGCGATCCTGACAGGTGAAAGCGTTCCTGTGCAAAAGACGCTGGACGAGAACCAAAACCGGGCATTTATGGGCACGACCATCACAGGCGGGAAAGGCGTCATGCGCGTTGACGCCGTTGGCGGACAAACAGAATTAGGCAAGATCGCCAAGAGCCTTCAGGAACATGTGGATGAAGACACACCCCTTCAAATTCGACTCAAAGCATTCAGCAAAACCTTAACCTGGATCGTTGCCTCATTCACGCTGGTGATCCTCTTAACCGGCCTTTTGATGGGCAGAAGCATACTCGAAATGATCGAAACTTCAATCATCCTGGCGATCGCAGCGGTGCCTGAAGGTTTACTGATCGCTGTTACAGTCATTCTGGTTCTCGGGATGCGCGTGATCCTTAAGCAAAATGGACTGGTAAAAAAATTACAGGCGGTCGAGACTCTTGGTTCGGTAACCACCATTTGCACGGATAAAACCGGAACGCTGACAGAAGGGAAGATGACCGTTGTCCGTACTGATTTTGGTGATCCTGATCTTGCCTTCAAGACCATGATCCTATGCAACAATCTTGAAGGTCCGGTGGAGACCGCATTATGGGAATATGCCTCGGCGATGGAATTGGGAGATCCACAAGAGGTCTTCGATAACTCTCATCGCCTCTCCGAGGAAATTTTTACCAGTGAAAACAAATACATGGCTACCGTAACTCAGGTTGATTCGGTAACATACACGTTTCTGAAGGGCGCTCCGGAAATCGTCTTGGAATTTTGCGGTGTGACAGCAGGAACAAAAACAAAAATACTTGACCAGATCAACAGCTGGGCGTCAGACGGACTACGGCTGATAGGTTTGGCTTCAAAACCCTCTGATTCTTCTCTCGCATCCAAAGATCACACATGGATCGGATTGGTGGGGCTCGATGACCCAATCCGCGAAGGAGTCTCCACGTCAATCGAGTCTGCCTCGAAGGCAGGCATAAAAACCAAAATGATCACCGGGGATTATTATTTAACTGCTGAGAGGGTGGCAAAGAATCTAGGACTACTCACCCGAACCGATCAGATTTTGGATGGAGCGGATCTCGTTCAATTGGATGATGAGCAATTGGTGCAACGGGTACCGGAGACTTCAGTATTTTCCAGGATCCGCCCCAATGACAAGCTAAGGATCATCAAAGCGCTGCAAGAAAACGGCGAGATCACTGCCATGGTGGGAGATGGGGTGAATGATGCCCCCGCGCTCCAGAAAGCCAATATCGGCGTCGTGGTCGGATCCGCGACGGACGTGGCCAAGGAGACAGCAGACCTCATTTTATTGGACAGCAATTTTCGCACCATCGTCGCCGCGATAAAAGAAGGCCGGGTGATATTTGATAATATTCAGAAAGTCGTGGCATATACGCTCTCCAATTCCTTTGCCGAAGTCCTCACCATCTTCATCGCCATGCTTTTAAGATGGCCCGCACCTCTCAGTGTCGCTCAAATCCTTTGGATCCACCTCATCTGTGATGGCCCCTCGGATATTGTCCTTGGATTTGAACCAGCGGAGAAAGGGGTTATGGATCAAAAACCGAAATCGATGGAAGAACCGATCCTTACACGCCTGGGAGGAATTCTCATAGGCTTGATCAGTGTTTGCAGCACGATCTTTGCGCTTATGTTATTTGATCATTTCCTTCAACAGCACGGCAGCCCAATCGAAGGCCGGAGTATTGTGTTTGCGAGTTTTGCGGTTAACTCAATGGTCTACATTTTTTCATACCGGAACTTAAAGGAATCGATTTTCAAGAGCGGAAATCTTAAGGGAAATTTGCCTTTGGTATGGGCGGTGCTGGCCGGTTTATTTATGGCGGTTATCCCATTCATGATCCCAGCCCTGCAGAAACTGCTGGACCTGGTTCCGTTACATATCAATGATTGGATGCTGGTATTCGGCGTCGCATTTTTCAATCTCTCAATTGTTGAAGCAGGCAAGTGGATCACCCGCCTATCAAAAAAAGCGAAAATGCAATCGTACCCGGTTAATTCGTAAATTGAATTATTGGGTGCGGGTCAACCTCACAAAATATTTATACCTGTCCCCACGATACAGGATCTTGACAAACTCGATCGCCTGGCGGTTCTGCGACCAGAGTGTGCGCTCGTTAAGCAGCAGTGGACTGCCTTCCGGCACTTCCAACAATTCCGCTTCGACCGGCGTCGCCAGGGTCACTTCCAGCGTCTCGTCCGCTTCGGTTGGAAACAAGCCAAATTTTTCCTGCAGGATGGCATAGATCGAGCCGTGTTCTTCGATTTCCTCGCGTGTGATGGTTTGCCCGGCGGGCAGGCACAGGTATGAGTCCTGCAGACCGATGGGGGTATCATCGCCAAATCGCAACCGTTTGATGCGCAGCACTTCATCCACTCCTTCCTTCAGCCCCAGCTGCTGCGCGATTTTTCCATCCGCTTTCACCATGCCGAATTCCAGTATGCGCTGTCCGGGCGTCAAGCCGCGGCTGCGCATATCCTCGGAGAAGCTAGTCAGTTCCAGGATTCCCTTCTGCAGCTTGGGCGGTGAGACGAAAGTGCCCCGGCCGTGCACACGATAAAGATAGCCCTGCCGCTCCAACAGGTCGATTGCCTGACGGATGGTCGGCCGGCTCAGGTTGTACTGTTCTTCGATCTGACGCTCGGAAGGGATGGCGTCATGCGCCTGGAATTCGCCATTTTCCACCCTTTTCCGCAGGATATTAGCCAGTTGGTAGTACTTGGGGATGATATTGGTTGGGTCGATCATGCTTGACATTTTGTTTTTCCCGTGCTATTATTAAGACGATAAGTTGTTAAGTGGTCTTTACCAGTATATCATAAATGTAATCATCAATCAAAGACCCCTGTCAACAGCTAAGGATTTACAAATGGATTATATATCGGAATCTGACATCAGGAATATCGTCCGGAAAGTCCTGCAGACCTTCCCTGCTGCTGTTCAACCTGCCGCGCCATCAACTTCTTTATCCAATCCACAAACAGCCCGTACTGTTGCGATCGGCAGCGATCATGGCGGCTTTGAGATGAAGGGAATGCTCATGGCATATTTGGCTGAGATTGGCTGCCAAGCGATCGACTGCGGAACCCACAGCAAGGAGTCGGTGGATTACCCAGATTTCGCGTTTGCCGTGGCCGACAAAGTACGCAGCGGAGCTGCATGGCGCGGCATCGTCATTGACGGCGCCGGCATCGGCTCGTGCATGGCAGCCAACAAAGTTCCGGGAGTGCGTGCCGCTATGTGTTACGACTACGCCACCTCCGTCAACAGCCGCGAGCACAATGACGCCAACGTGCTCACCCTGGGCGCAGGGTTATTGGGAGAAAACCAGGTCAAATTAATCGTCAAGACCTGGCTGGAAACGCCCTTTGGCGGCGGGCGCCATGGCCGCCGTGTGGACAAGATCATGGAAATTGAACAGAAATTTTCAAGGGGAGGGTAAGGAGATAGCTATGGATACCCGAAGCGTGGAAACATTGGCGGAGATCGTCACCTATGAGATCCTGAACGCGATGGCTGCTGAGAAGAAAGAGGCGGACACGCCTGCGGGCGAGTACTGCAAGGTGGAGTGCGTGGATGACCTGTGCGTGCGCACCTGCTACGACGAATTCGGCCAGATCATCAGCGCTGGCGCCGAGCGCCTCACCACCCACCTGGGTACCATCCCTGACAATCTCTCGACGGCCAGTTATATCGACCATACCCTGCTCAAACCCGAAGCGACCACCGAACAGGTCACCCAGCTGTGCGCGGAGGCCAAACAGTATCAGTTCGCCTCGGTGTGCGTGAACCCCTCCCATGTCAAATTGTGCGCCAGCCTGCTGGCCGGCTCACCGGTTAAGGTATGCTGCGTGGTCGGCTTTCCCTTAGGCGCCAATACTCCCGAGATTAAGGCGCTGGAAGCAAAACAAGCCATCGAGAACGGCGCCACCGAGATCGATATGGTCATCAATATCGGCGCGCTCAAAGACCGCAATCTGGAACTGGTCGCGCGCGATATCCTCGCAGTGGTAAATGTGGTGCATGCCTCTAACCATCTGATCAAAGTGATCATCGAAACGGCACTGCTCACCGATGAGGAAAAGAAGATTGCATGTTTGCTGGCCAAGGAAGCGGGCGCCGATTTTGTCAAGACGTCCACTGGTTTTTCCAAAGCCGGTGCGACGGTGGAGGACGTGGCTCTGATGCGCCGTACGGTAGGCCCGCTGATCGGCGTGAAAGCCGCCGGCGGCGTGAGCTCGCGCGAGGATTTCGAGAAAATGGTTAATGCCGGCGCCACCCGCATCGGCGCCAGCGCTGGCGTGCGCATCGTCCAGGGCAGTAACGGAGCAGAAAAAACCGCAGCGGCCGCGCCCAAAGGTTACTGACCGGATAGGAGATAAAAATGCTGATTGTCCGTGTGATAGGCACCACTGTTTCGACCATCAAGGATGAAAAACTTCAGGGAAAGAAGCTGCTGGTCGTCCAGCCTGCAGACGAGACCGGCACAGCCAGCGGCAAGCCCTTTGTCGCGATTGATACCGTAGACGCGGGCGTGGGCGATCTGGTGCTCACCGCGTCCGGCTCCAGCGCCCGACAGACCACCATTACCAAGGATACGCCGGTGGACGCGGTCATCATGGCCGTCATCGATTCGCTGGAAGTGAACGGAAAGGTTTCTTTCCGAAAGAGCTAGTTGAAAGGAAACAGCATGGACAAAGACCTGTTATCCATTCAGGAAGCCCGTAACCTGGCTGACGCCGCCTACCAGGCGCAGCTGGTTTGGGGCCATGCAACCCAGGAAGAAGTGGACCGCGTGTGCGCTGCCATGGCAGATGCCGCTTACCAGGCGTCCGGCCGGCTGGGTCAGCTTGCCTGCGAAGAGACCGGATATGGCGTCCCTGCGCATAAAAAACTCAAAAATGAACTCGGATCGAGGATCGTCTGGGAAAGCATCAAGGACGTTCCCACGGTCGGCGTGATCCGCCAGGACACCCAGCACAAAGTATATGACATCGCCTGGCCGGTGGGTGTGATCGCCGGGCTGACGCCCAGTACCAATCCAACTTCCACCGCCATGTTCAAGGTCCTTTCCGCTGTTAAGGCGCGCGACGCGATCGTAATCGCGCCCCACCCCTCTGCGGTGCAGTGTGTCTACGAGACCTGTCGCATCATGCAGGAAGCTGCGGAAAAAGCCGGCGCTCCCGCCGGTCTGGTAAGTTCCTTGCAGTACATCTCGCTGTCAGGTACCCAGGAGTTGATGCACCACAAGCGTGTGCGCCTGATTCTGGCCACCGGCGGCTCGGGCATGGTCCAGGCCGCCCATTCGGTAGGCAAACCCGCCTTTGGCGTCGGCCCCGGCAATGTGCCGGTCTACGTGGATCGTTCCGCTGATCTGGAGAAAGCCGCCCGCTATATCGTCGCCAGTAAAGCTTTCGATTGCTCCACAATCTGCGCGACCGAGCAATCCGTCATCGCCGACAAGCCCATCGCGCGTGAGCTTGAACGCTTGATGCAGACAGAAGGCGCCTATTTCGCTGATGAGCGCCAGACTGACCTGCTGCGAAAGCTGCTCTTCCATCCTGACGGCAGCATCAACACCGCTTCGGTTGGCAAACCAGCCCAAACTATTGCCGGGATGGCCGGGTTCAGTATCCCGCAGTCCGCGCGCATCATCGTCGTCCGCTTACAGCAGACGGGGGAAAAAGAGCCACTTTCACGGGAGAAATTAACCACGGTGCTGGGCTGGTATGAGGAGGATGGCTGGGAAGCCGGATGCGACCGCTCGATCGAATTGATCATGTTCGGCGGGCGTGGCCACACGCAGATCATCCATGCGCGAGACGAGAATGTTATCATGGCCTTTGGGCTGGAGAAACCTGTTTTCCGCATCCTGGCCAACACCATGGGCACACTGGGCGCAGTCGGCCTCACCACCGGACTGATGCCTTCCATGACGTTGGGCGCGGGCGGTGAGGGCGGCTCTATCACTGGCGATAACATCAGCGTGCATCATCTCTACAATGTCAAACGTCTGGCGTATGAGATCACGGCTCCGCCGGCATCTGCGATGGGAAGTTCAGCGCCTATTCCTGCGTCAACCAATACGCAGGACGTGGAAGCGCTGGTAAGAAAGATCGTACAAGAAATCATCAGTCAAAAATAAAACCAATATTTCAAAGAAAGAAAGGAAGTCAAAATGGCAACAAATCCTGAATTAATCGCTCTCGGAATGGTGGAGACCAAAGGGTTGGTCGGGGCTGTGGAAGCCGCCGACGCCATGGTCAAAGCCGCCAACGTCACCCTGCTCGGCTCCGAATATATCGGCGGCGGGTATGTGACGGTCATGGTCCGCGGGGATGTAGGTGCGGTGAAAGCCGCGACCGATGCAGGCGCCGCCGCCGCCAAGCGCGTGGGCGAGCTGGTTTCGGTGCACGTCATCCCCAGGCCTCACAGCGAAGTGGAAATGATCCTGCCCCAGCAATCCAAGGGCAAGACCAGCTGATTGGTGAATATCTGGCCTGCCTGATCAAATCTTGAGAGACCAAGGGTCAAAGAACCCAGGTTAGATTCTGCTTCGGCAGGCCGGTTGAAACCATCTCAGCTCCAGGATCATTTTCCGGCTGAGATTGTAAAAAGGAAAGCGAGTAATATGGCTGACGAATTTTCATTACGCTGCTACTGCCTGCTTGACCGCATGCAGCCGCAATACGCCGCCTTCATCGGCACGGTCACCCAGGGCGACCTTCCGACTGAGGGCATGGCCTCTCTGTACATCGAGATGGCGCCCGGCAACGAAGTGTTCCGCACCGTAGATATCGCGGTGAAATCCACCGAGGTCAAACCCGGCGCGCAGATCGTCGAGCGTGAATTCGGCATGTTCGAGGTGCATTCGCTTAACCAGGCGGCTGTTATCGAGTCGGGCGAGATCGTACTCTCGCGGCTTGGTTTGCGCATGGAAGACCGCATCAAACCCATGATCGCCTCAACCCAGGTGATCACGCGCGTGGATTCCTACCAGGCGCAGCTGCTCAACCGTTTCCGCCGCGGCTCCATGCTGGTACCCGGCGAGACCATGCTGGTGCTCGAGTGCGCTCCGGCAGCGTATATCAACTATGCCTGCAACGAAGCCGAGAAGAAGGCCAGCATTAAGATCATCCATGTCTCCAGCGTGGGCCGCTTTGGGCGTATGTGGCTGTCCGGGTCGGAAGCCGAGATCATCACCGCCCGCGACGCAGCCACCCGCGCGCTGGAAGGACTGGAAGGTATTGCCGGATAGGCAGTAAAAAATGACAGAACTCGAACGCAAACTGCGAGAGGATATCTGCGAGGTCGCCCGCCGCATGTACAACGCCGGTTTCATGGCCGGCAGCGACGGAAATCTGTCCACCATCCTCAGCGAGAACGAGATCCTCATCACCCCGTCCCGCCTATGCAAGGGCTTTCTTCAGCCATCGGACATCGTCAAGATCGACAAGCAGGGCAACCAGTTGGAAGGCGACCTGCCGGTGACGACCGAAAAAGCCGTGCACCTGGCAGCCTATGAGGAGCGTCCGGATATCTGCGCGGTGGCCCACACCCATCCGCCCATCCTGGTGGCGTTCACGGTTGCAGGGCTGGACCTTCCCCGAAGCGTGCTGCCGGAGATCGAGATCATGTTCGGCGGGCGCCTCCCGCTAGCCCGATACGCCACACCCGGCGGATCCGCGCTGGCGGATTCCATCCGGCCGTACATCCGCGAACGCGCGAACCACGCGGTTTTGATGGACCACCACGGGCTGGTTGCTGTCGGACAGGATATCTACCAGGCATCCATTCGCACCGAGCACGCGGAAGCGGCAGCCAAAGTGATCTTTTATGCCCGCCAGTTGGGCGGCGAGAAGCCGCTTTCCAGCGAAAACGTCAAAGAACTTCACCAGGCGCACGAAAAGGTGGTGAAGATGGAGTCAGGCATCTACTCCGGTTACTGCCACTCGCCGGAATGCAGTGTGGATCTTGGCAGCGGACAGCTTTCCACCAATATGCTCTCGCCAGTGGATGAAGCAGAACTGGAACGCATCGTCCGCGACGCGGTCAGCCAGGCCATGCAGGCGCGTTAGGAAACAGGAAAGGAATTTATGGGAAAGATCTTTTACACCGAACGCGACATCGAGGATATGGCCCGCCGCGGCGAGATGACCCTGGTGGTAAGCGATAACGTGGTGCTGACCGACCTGGCGTACGAATCCGCGCGCAGGCTGCATGTCACTCTTGCCCAACCGCACGATCAACCGCCAGCCGCGCCGGTCCGACCCTACCTCAACCAGCCATCCTCACCCAAAGCAACGCCTGGCGCGCTACCGCCCTCCCCGCGCATTGAAGCAATCAAGGAGCGCGTGCGCAGCGCGGTCAAAGCCCGTCTGGGAAATCAGGTGGATGATGCGCTGCTGGATCGCATCATCGAGCGCGTCGCCTCAGATCTGGGGCTGAGGTAGTCATGCTCTTCGGCGAGGTCAAGGGAACCGCAGTTTGCACCCAGAAGTATCCCGGCATGGAAGGCATCAAACTTCTGGTCATTCAGCCCCTGGACAAGCATCTTCAGCCGCAGGGCGGTTTGCAGGTGGCCGCGGATGTGGTGCAAGCCGGGCCGGGCGATCTGTGCGTGATGGTGCGTTCGCGCGAGGCCGCGCTGGCCATGCCGGAAATCAAATTTGTGCCGGTTGACCTGGCGCTGATTGGAATTGTGGACAAATTTGAGGTTCGACCGGATGGCGAGTTTAATATCAAATTGAAGAAGGGCTGGAATCAGTATACCTAAGCCATGATCATCGCAAAAGTTGTTGGAACAGTTGTCACCACGATCAGCCACCCGGCGTATAAACACCGCCGTCTGCTGGTGGTTCAGCCGCTTTCTTTAGAGGGGGATCAGGATGGCGATTTCATCGCTCTGGACAACAGCCATGCGGGCATCGGCGATACGGTGCTCATCAACCGCGAAGGCGGCGGCGCCCGCCAGGTACTCGAGATCAAGGATGCCCCGGTCATTTCGGTCATCGTCGGTATCGTTGATTCCGTCCATATCCAGGATTAACTTTTTACATAAATAACGATTTACAGCTCACTGAGCCAGTCGAAGTGAGCATCATAAAGTAAACCCTTCCATTTGGTTTTTAGCAATGTATTGCTTTTTTGATATAAATTGAAAACTTTCGCTAAACTTGGTCAGTCCTCGGATCTCCGATGATTTTTATCCAATTAGCTTTATAATTTCGAAACGGAATTTTAATAATCAACGTGAGAAGACACCAACCAACCACCCAAACCATTCCCTGCAGCGGATGCCGCATCGGTCAGATGCGCCCTATTACAGTGACCTATTTCAGCTTCGCTCGCGGCCGCATGATCACCCTGCCCGATTTTCCTGCCTGGGAATGCGATATCTGCAAAAAATGCGAATATGACGTTGACGCGTTAGATAGGCTCACCCTGCTGCTCCACCCTCCCATTCAGCACCGCAGGCCTTCCCAGCGTGGAAAAAACGCCGTCGATTCCCCATCCCCCAATTCACCTGTTTCAAAGTAATAAAACTACTTAGCCAGCAATGATTTCATTAACCGCAAGCAATTGGTAGGGGCGGATTAGCCCACCTACGCAAATTAGCCTCGGTGACTAATTGCTTCGGGGGTCTCCGAGCATTCCTCCTGGAATGCTCTTCGAAAACCCGCCCCTACCAGGTATTGGGCAAAACCCCGACACTTTGTATGTCATTGCGAGCCCGAAGGGCGAAGCAATCTCCAACTTCAAAATTAATTTTTACTTTCAGGATATTTAGTAGCTCTACCTACTACCGCGTTGACGTTCTCCCCCGTGCGTGTTAAAATTGCAGTCCTACGGGCGAGTAGCTCAATGGTAGAGCAGTGGCCTTTTAAGCCATTGGTTGAGAGTTCGATCCTCTCCTCGCTCATTTTGTGTTTAATTGAGAAAAACTTAAATTATAGAATTACCCCAATTTTAATCGCCGACTACTACTCAGAGATTTGAAGTTCTTCCCAATTTCCATCATAGTACATAAAAAGGTAATGAGCCCAGGTTTGCATTTGCGCAATTCCAAAATCTTGATTTTCAAATTTGATTTGCAGTTCAAAGGGCCGCTCATCGACTCGAAAATCGTAGGTTATTTCATGAGTTTCGCTCTCATGGATCTTTTTATCATCTAATTTGACAACGACATTTCCTTTAAAAGGATGCTCCACTTGAAGTGTATGGTTTTTGTTAACTTTGAAATTCCATGCATAAACAGCCATTTTTCCTCCTAAACTGAAATCATTATATAAGAAAAAAGATTCCCGCTAATCACGGGAATCTGGCATTTTTAAATTCAAGTATTTGGTTGGTTTTCCAAAACGGAAATTTATTCCAAAAAAATTATGCGGCGGTTACGGGCTGTAGCAACTCTCAGGTTTCTCCCCGCCCGGTCGCACCCCGCAGAAGGGGAATTGCCCGTCCATATTGCCGGTGAATTGTATGGCGTTTTCTTCCATAAAAAGCTCGATCTCTCCTGTCGACCCCAGTGCTTCCCACGTTCCCAATAGTTTTTCCCCATCTTCGCCGGATACAAAAGCCTTGATCGTGTAGGAGAGCGGCCCGGCAGATTGGCCTTCCGGGTCGAAAAAGAACAGCGCTTCGGTCTCCAGCGGGCCCAGCCACACATACCATCCGCCGCGCCAATTGAGGTCAAATTCACTCTCGCAGGGTTCCGGCAGCTCGCTGCCATCACGTACCGCGCACATCGGCCCGACGCCCTGCAGGCTGCCGATGAACTGGTTGCCGTCCTGCGAAATCAAAAGAGAGATCCTGCCGCTCTTGCCTTGCTCAGATTGCCAGTCCCCCACCGCGGCGCGTCCGTCCAAGTTTAGATCTGCGTGGAAGCTTGCCCGGTCGCCGTCGTTAAGATAGACCTCACCTTGCAAGGTGCTGGCGCTGGCATTCATGATCAAAATTTCCGGTACTTCTTCCAGTGTTTCCTGCACCCAAACGGTCCACTCGCCCAACCAGGCATTCGCCAGCGGGTCGGGCGCGATAAAAGCCGTGGGCGTGGCTGCAGGAACTGAGCCTCCAGGCTGGCAGGCTGAAAGGATCATGGCTGAAAATATTATTGCTAACGGAAGAATGGATTTTTTATTCAATATAGAGAATTCTCGTATTTCGCTGGTCGGATGAATATTATAAACACGATTCCTCGATGGGGTATTCTCATACAATTTTTTTGACATTATTTTTACATAAAACTACTTGAGGGATAACTAATTGGGACTTCGGAGTTATTCCAGGTTTGATTGACTCAAGGAGAAAAAATGGCTCCGGTTCGGAGCCTTTTTTTATTTTCCCGGCGGGGTTCCCTGGATCAGGGAAAAAACGGTTTCTTCGATTTTAACCAACCCGGCTTTGTTCAGTTTTTTCTTGCGATCATTAAAATAATCAAACATTTCCTGGACATACATCACCCGTGTTTTGGGATCGTGTTTTTTCCGGTAGATCTCAGCCAATTTTGAGGTTTGGAATAATACGAAGGGCGTTACCGGCTGGTTGATCACAGTCCCCAGCGCCTTCGAGGCTTTATCAAGCGCTGAACCGGGATCCTCAAACGACTTGCGGTCCGGGTGCTGGTTTGATGGATAGATCGTGAAAACACCGCCTGGACCGGTGATCACCTGAGGAATTTTAAATTTCATGTCAGGAGGAACAACTTCGGAAAATAAAGCCCAGTCATCACTGAGATCTTTCAGCAACATTTTAACGGATTTGGTAAAATCCCCCTTCTTTGGCGGATCAAAAGGTTCATTTCGCATGATCGTCTGTAGTTTATAGAGGTTGGTGCGCATCAACGGAACTTTCAGGATCACGGCGCTGATGATATACAAAAACATGCCTGCACCGGCAAAAACCAGCGCGTAAGTCTGCAGCACATGATAATCCAGATCGAACTGCTCCCTAACAGGATTTCGCACGATGAAGGAGCCGAAGAAACCGGTGGCGCCAATAATGAATATCACCACCGCAATCATCATCAGCAGAAAAGCCGGCGTCTTTCGTTTTTCATCAGAAACCAGCTTATTGGGTATTTGGGTCTCGTTGCGGATAAACCTCATATCTTCTCCAAAAAAAATTGATGCTAGTGGGTATGCATCTGGATCGCCAGCTCAAGCTCCCGGTGATCTTTGGCATAATCTCCAAACGAAATACCTCGCGCCGTCGCTTCCCACCCCTGGCGCAGGCTCATCGCACCACCTTTCGGCCCCATCGGATGGCCGAAAACCGCGCGACCGGGAACGATGCCGAAATCAACCGTACCAAGCAGTTTGTGCAGCTCGCCCAGTGATCCCGCCCATTGGCTCCCGGCAGGAACCGGCAGCATCGGTTTGAGGTTCCCCAGTTCTCCCAGGCAGGCTTCCGAGTTTTCCAGGACATCCTCTTTGGTCGTTTTAAGGCGTGAATCCAATCCCGGATAGATCAGTACATCATACCCCGCCATGCGCTGGATCTTGGTGAAGACTTTATCCTTCACGCCGAACCAGGGGAGCTGGATGTATGGCCCCATGAAATCAAAGTGTGAAACCAGGGGAACACGAGCATGCTTGCGCAGCATCCGAACCGCGCTGAATCCGGTGGTCATCCCGTTGACCATCACCATGGTGGCGCCATTCGCCACTGCCAGGTCGTGCTGAGCCAGCAGGCAGTCCACCTCGTCGGTGATGTTGCACAAGTACGCTTTCTTTTCGCCTGTCTCTTTTTCAGCTTTCTTCCTCAGCGCCCCAAGCCGGCGTGATCGTTCATCCACGCTCGACCAGGCCACATCGCCCAGCTGCTCGTCATCCTTGGCCACGTCCAGCCCGCCCAGCCAGGCCTGATAGCCAAGCTCGGCAAACGGCTCAGGTGGAAGGCCGACGTTGGGTTTGATCACGCCAAAAGTCAAGGGCCGGTCATACACACCCAGCATTTCGCGCAGCCCGGCTACACCGAATTGCGGACCCTGAAAATCCGACAGAAAACTCTCCGGAAATTCGATGTCCAGAAGCCGCACCGCTGCGACATCCGGGGCGTGAAAAACGCCCTCACCGCACACCGCGGTCAGCAGGTTGGGGATCTTCGTGCCGAAGTTGCCGTACGGGTAATAAATGGTTGCGTTGAAACGATAGACATGCGTATACGGTTTGCCCATCAGGTCAGCCAGAAATGTGCTGCTTGGCTGGGCATGCTCATCCAGGATTTCCAGGTCAACCACTTTCGCGCCAAATTCCGGGCGAAAATCTTCGTCAACATCCACGCGGCTCCATTGGGCGGTGGACATCTCCTGGCAGAGATGGGCAGATCCTTCACGCGGCTCAACCAGCGTTTCAAGGTAATACTTTAAAACCAGATATTTTTCGGGATCAAGGGTCTCGCGTTTGACGTGAAATGCATCAATATCGGCAGGGTGCATGCTGGATGTCTTCCTTAATTAAGTCGGTTATTTTATCTTCTTTTCGTCCAGCGCCTTGATCAGATCCACTTTGGGCGCTGATCCGCCGCCGTCAAATTCTTTTTCCAGCCAAATGTCCAGGTTCTTCTTGGCCGTATTAACACCGATAACCAGCGAACCGAAGCAAGCCACCTGGGCGTCATTGCTCCCGCGCGCCCGTTCGGCGGAATAGCTGTCATGGATCACCGCTGCGCGCACGCCAGGTATCTTGTTGGCCGTGATGGCCATGCCGATGCCAGTGCCGCATACCAGGACACCGCGCTCATACTTGCCTTCCGCAACCTTTTCGGATAATGCTACCGCAATGTCTGGATAGAGAACCGGATCCCCCGTATTAACGCCTACATCATCTACCTGGTAGCCTTTTTCAATCAAATACGCCTTTAATGCATCCTTAAGCGGAAGGCCTAAATGATCCGCGCCTACCACGATGGGTTTAGTTTTGTCAGCCATGATTTATCCTTTCTTTGTGTTTAAATCATAACGCAGATATGAAAATCGTATGGAAAAAAGGAGAGAGCCCGCATGGGCTCTCTGATTTATTGCGCAAATTCCTTGATCAATCGAGCGACGGTTTCCATGTCTTCCTGCGTGCCGACGGTCACCCGCAGCCAGCCCTGCCCCGCGAGATTCCGATCGCCGGAATTATTGCGGAGGATGTAGCCGTTTTCCTTGATGAAATCGATGTACTGCTGAGCGGTCTTGCCGGTGCCGTCCATGTTCATCAAAACCGAATTGCCTTTGGAAGGATAAACTTTCACGCCGCTGACCTTGGCGACCTCATCCTGGAACCAGTCGCGGGATTGGATCACAAACTGAGTGTTCTTCTTGATATATTCGATGTCTGCCAGAGCCGCGAGCGCCGCCGCCTGGGTCAGTACGCTAACATTTTCCGGTACGCGTACATGATTGATGTAACCGATCAATTCGGGATGCGCGGCTACATAACCGAGGCGGATGCCTCCCAGGCCGAAGGCTTTGGAAAATGTGCGCTGGATGATCATGTTCTCATACTTCGGCAGCAGGTCCACCACGTCCTCATTGGCGAACTCGGTGTAGGCCTCGTCCACGACCACGATCAGTTTTTCATGGCACAATGCTTCGATTATGCTGCGGTCAATCAGGTTGCCAATGGGCGCGTTCGGCCGGGACATGATCACCATCTTGGTCTTGGGTGTGATCTTGGAGGTGAAATCCTCAAGCTTGTATTCGTAGTTCTCATCCGGGAAGATATCGATGATCTTCGCGCCGTAGATCAGTGGCCGGCGTGAATAAGGCGAATAATCGGGTGCAGGCAGCAGCAGTTCATCGCCTGGATTGATGAATGTCTGAGGAAGCAGGTCGATCAATTCCATAGAGCCGTTGCCCAACGTGATCCACTCCGCGCCGCCTTCCACACCCAGGTAATCAGCCAGTGCTTGCAGCAGTTCTTTGCTGGTAGGCGCGTCTTCCGGGTAATAGTTGATAAAAGGGATCATCGCCTGCACAGCTTCGATCACCTGCGGGGAGGGCGGGTACAGCAGTTCATTGCCCATCAGCCGGCGCAATTCGGGATGCGTCCAGGCCTCGCGGAAATGGCCCAAATTATATAACTTGCTGTTCTTGACGCCGTCGCTTACCATTTCACTCAAATTCATTCTTCACCTCGAGAAATTAATTTTGGTCAATAAATAATTAGATAATTGCATTGTTATTGAGCCTGTTCTTTCGAACAGGCTCTTTTTTTTAGAACTTACGCTGCTTCCGCAGCCATTTTCTTCTTGTTGTTGAGATAGCGCAGGCGGAATCCGCCGGTGATCAGAACGCCGATGGCCAGCACAGCGACAAAGCCGGCAAAACCAAGGGTGCCGAAGTTCTGGCCGAGAACACCGGCCAGGTTGACCTCAGGTGACAGTGCAACAAGCATGGATGAAATACCGGTGCCTTCTGCTACCTGCAGGCCCTGCGATGTTGCAACCATGGTCGCGAAGGGGGCGCTGTGGCTGCCGAGGATGATGGCAAAGAAACCCACAACGATCGCGGTGATGAGTGTGCGAACCATATCAAAGCGGTTCGGGGCAACTAGGTATACCCAGATGAAGAGCAGGGATGGCAGGTCAGCCAGAGGGATGATCAGGGCGCCAGGGACAATGAAAGCGATCAGCAGCATAAAGGGGACCATCAATACGGTGGTCGCCAGAACGGTGGTGTTGCCAACAGCGATCGCGGGATCAACGCCGATGAAGAGCTGGCGTCCGCCGGCAGATTTCTTCATGAAACCTGCAGCCGATTCCGAAACTGGGACCAATGCCTGCATAACCACACCGGACATCATGGGGATAAGAACCAATGAGGTCGCCAGGGCGATCATGAGCAGGACAATGTCCACCCAGTAGAAACCAGCGCCGATGCCCATGAGCAAGCCGATGAGGCTGCCCAAAACCGCAGGTTCGCCAACCACGCCAAATCGATCCTGGATATATTCAGGGGTGAATTTGGCTTCCTTGAGACCGATTTTGTCGAGCAGTTTGGCAATGTAATGGCCAACCGGACCCCAGACTGCCGTGCCTCCCTGGTAGAAGGACAATCCTTCGAAACCCAGGTCTGCGCAGTAGCCGCGCTGGGCATTGAAGTCGGTCGCCATCAGAATATACCACTGAAGCGCAGCGGCGAACACCAGGCTAAGGACAGGGTTGCCGGTCAGTTCATTCAGAACGAGGCATGCGAAGATGGGTTCCCAGAAATCCCAGATGTTCAGGTTGAGTGTGTCGGTCATGCGGGTGAAGATCATGAGCAGGTTGACACCCAGCATGATGACGATGATGGCATACGCCCACGGGGAAGCGAAGGAATACGCTGCCGTGGCCGCCCAACCAACATCGGTGTATGAGAAAACGCCGCCGAAGCGTTCCGCCAGCGCCTGGGCTGCCGGGCCGACATTCGCCAGGAAGTAGTCAACGACGATATACACGCCGCCGAAGCCTGCCGCGATGAGCATGCCGTTTTTGATAGCATTTAAGATGCCCATGCGTAGGAGCAATCCGATCGCGACGAAAACGAACAGGATCATGAACAGCGGTCCTGCACCAATGATCGGATCAAGAATTGTGCTTAAAAATCCAGAATCCATTGTATTGCTCTCCTTTTATGATTGGTTAACTGCAAAAAAACACCGATCAAGAATGTTCGATAGTCTGTACCTCCTTTCAGTTATTCACTTAATAAGTTATACGCCTAAACCTTGTTCGGCAATGTACGCGAAAATTTGGTCGAAGAGCTCATCCTGACCAATGGTGCTGATCAAAGGCACGCCGCTGAAAACTTTAATGTTATCCCGTTCGTGAGTTTGCGCGGTCGCAACTACCAGGTCGGGTTTGTGCATGTCCACCAGCATATTAAAGTCAGCGATCTTGCCCTTCTTGGTGACAATTTTCACCTTTCGGCGCTTGGCCTCATTTTCCAACTTGACAGCTGCCAGGTTGGTCGTCGCGACGGATGAGCCGCACATGACGAGTATTACAGCAGGTCTTCCCATTTTTTATTCTCCTTTTCATTGGTTTGATTTGTCGGTGATGATCACCGCTAGTCTCATCTTTTTACTTTTGATCTCATTGACTGACTTATTGCATTAACATTTCACCGCTGTCATAGGTAAGTGGTTTAACACTAAGCGTCCGACTTGGTTCTATCCGGGAAATTCGCGCGGATCTTTTCGATCAGCACCTGGTGATCGCCGCTTTGAGCGAACTCGACAAGGATCTCCTGCTGGCCCATCACCGTCGAAAAAGCGCGCAGGAAATCAATGTGCTCCTTGGGATCCTCGATGGTTAGCATGAATACCAAACCGGCAGGCACGTCTCCGCCCTGGCCGTCCATGGGCTGGAATGCTACAGGCTGCTCAAGAATTCCGATGGTAACGGATGGCTTGATCGCCCATTCAGCATCAGCGTGCGGTATCGCCACACTCATTAAGGGGATGTGCAGGCCTGTGGGATACTTGATCTCACGGTCAATGATCGCCTGATCGTAGCCGGGCTTTGCATAACCGGCTTCGATCGCGGCTTCCGATAGTTCAATGAGGACTTCCTGCCAGGTTGTTTTGTTGATTTTTTTCACAATGAGATTGTCCAGGATGTCAACAGCCAATGGTTTATGATTCCTCGCTTACTAAAAAGAATAAACACGAATAGTTCAGTAATGTCCTATCTGAACCAATTATTTGCATTATACAATTGGTCACTCCACAAGAATGTATAAGATTTGCATTAATTTCTTGTGACAAATTGCGACTATTGGTGATACAATCGACTAATGGCTCATCGGGTGCCCGAGGTCAATCTCCGTCAGCAAAACATCATCCGCGCCCTGCTCAATGCGCACGGCAAAAGCACCCTGTCGGACCTGGCCGAACAAACCAGCCTCAGTCCGCGGGTTGTACGCTACAACATGGACATCGTCCATTCCTGGCTCAGCACGAATGGGGTTGAGTTCATCAACCGCCCCGGTTACGGCATCGAGGTCGTGGCATCTTACGAGAAAAAATCCGACCTGCTGTCCCTGATCAATCGCCTGGACGACTGCGACATCATTCTTTCACGGCACCAGCGCGTGCGCATCATCCTCCTCTATCTGCTTACCTCAAATGCCCCGGTTTCTGCCCGGGAGATCTCTGAAGTCGAACCGTTCTCAAGGTCAACATTATTTAAAGATGTGAACGAGGTCGAAACTTGGCTTGCAAAATATCAAATCTTTCTCATCCGCCGCTCAGCCATGGGCTTGTGGATCGACGGGAGCGAGGAATCTCGGCGGTTTGCCCTGGTTCGTTTGTTGCGGGAAGAATTGGGCAAAGAATACTGGTATGCATTTTTTCGGGAATTTAATGCACCCTCCCATTTGATATTGGCCAATATCTCCGGCAGTTTCAGCCGTTTTATTCAGAAACTTGATTTAAAGTTTGCCTGGAGGTTGATCCAGTATATCGAAGAAAATATCGGTTTTTCGATCTCGGTGGTATCCCAGATTGAGATCATGGTCTACATTGCGATCGCCATACACGCGATCATTTCAGGAAATACTGTGGCGGGCGACCTGGACAGGGAGGTCTTGGGCAGTAATGAATATGCCATATCTCAGGCAATTGCCTACCAGATCGAGAAACGGTTTAATCAAAAGATCAACGAAAAAGAAAAAGAGATCATCGCCGCCTTGATCAAGAGCTGCAAGCTTGAACCGCCCGACAGCCCGGACTGGCAGGGTGGCTCAGCCAAGTATGTCTCATCACCCGGCAGCGAAAAATTGGCCCAGGAATTGATCAATATCTGCTCGATGCGCCTGCATCCCATGCTGAAAATTGACGAATTGCTGTTGAATGAATTGGCCAATCACCTTGATTACGCAATTTTCCGCCTTAAACACCATATCCCGATCCGGAATCCATATCTGGACCTATTGAGGGAAAAACATCTCCAGGTGTACCGCATCGCAGAAAGCAGCGTTTTTATAATCGAAAACGAGATCCAGGCCGCCATACCGCCGGAAGAGATCGGCTATATCGCTATGTACCTGCTTTCCGCCCTGGAAAGATTGAGGACGGAAGACGATTCACGCCTTACCGCAGTGATCGCCAATGACGGAATCCGCTCAAAAAGCTCGCTATTAAAGTCGCGTCTGCGGGTGGAATTTCCCAATCTCAACATTACCCAGGTGATCAACACCTTCGAAGGCATTCCGGAAGGTAAGATCAATGGCGAGCTGGTGATTAGTACCGTGCCCATCGAGAACAGTACGCTGCCGGTTATCGAGGTCACACCATTCCTTGAATTGGATGACATCAAGAAAATCCAGCGTTGGGTGGTGGAAAGGATCCAGGCTAAACGGCGTAGGCAGCCGGAAACCCTGGACCAGCAGAACACTCTGGTGGATTTAATACGACTCCCGCATGTGGTCTTTGAACAACACATGGATGACTGGCGCGATATCGTCAAATGCGCCAGCCAGCCGCTTATAGCCAGCGGTGCCATCCAACCGCGCTATGTGGATGCTATGGTTGAATTGATTGATCATCACGGCTTTTATATGTACATGGGTTCCGGCGTCCTGCTGCTGCATGCCAAGCCAACCGACGGGGTCACCCAGCTGTGCATCAGCCTTCTCAAACTGGCTCAGCCCTTTCATTTTGAGGATAACCGCATCCCGGACATCGATTTAGTCTTCGTGCTCGGCGCCACAGATGACAATTCCCACCTCACCGCACTCTTCCAGCTCAATGAACTCATCCAGTTCCCGCTTTTCATGCAAGCCATCCGTCAATCCACGAATCCTCGCGATATCATCCAGGTATTGTGGCATTGGCTGCCAAAATTGCCTGAAAACGCCTGAATTTTCAATCTAAACTCATATTTTTCCGTATATTAGTATTCATTTGTCACAATTTATTGTTACAAAACTGGCGTAAACAAATTCAAAGCCCCTACTCTATAATCAAATCAGAATCATTAACATTAAAAACCGGATGCTGATTATTCAACTGATGAGGGAATCAGGGCAGGTATGGTCGAGACTCAATTAACGGTAAAAAGCGAACAGGGGCTGCACGGACGCCCAGCCGATCTATTTGTACGTGCAGCCAATCAGTTCGAATGCGAATTGACAATCCGTAACGAAACAACCTCATCCGTTGCAGTGAACGCCAAGAGCATATTGCGTGTCCTCTCGCTCGGGGTTTACCACGGGCATGTCATTCATGTCTTGGCACAAGGGGTGGATGAGGAAAAAGCCATCCAGGCCGTTACCCGCCTGGTGAGGAACAATTTCAGGCATCCAGTCAAAATAAAAAAATAAACATCGATTTTAAGGAGAGAATATGGCAGAATCCATTAACGCGTTTGAAATGGCGCAGCAGCAATTTGATCACGTCGCTGATCAATTGAAACTTGATCCGTCCGTACGAGAATACCTTCGCTGGCCGCAGCGGGAATTCCATTTCCGCATCCCGGTGCGCATGGATGACGGCACGGTTAGGATGTTTCAGGGATTCCGCGTACAGCATAATGATTCCCGCGGCCCCTGTAAAGGCGGTCTTCGTTTTCACCCCTCCGAGACCATCGACGGTGTGCGCGCTTTGGCTACTTGGATGACCTGGAAATGCGCGGTGGTGGATATACCACTTGGCGGCGGCAAGGGCGGCGTGATAGTAGATCCTTCCACGCTCTCCAACAGCGAAAAGGAGCGCCTGGTGCGCGGTTGGGTGCAGCAGATGCACAAGAACATCGGTCCGCGAATTGACGTGCCCGCGCCGGATGTTGGCACCACTCCGCAAATGATGGGCTGGATGATGGATGAATATTCCCGCCTGGCCGGCGAATATACGCCCGGCGTGATCACCGGCAAGCCGGTCGGCGGCGGCGGTTCGCTCGGCCGCACTGAGGCAACCGGATACGGCGTGGTTTACACCATCCGCGAAGCCATGCAGCACCTCGGACTGGATGGGAAGAAAACCCGCGCGGCTATTCAGGGCTTCGGAAACGTAGCCCAGTATTCCGCACTGGCGTTCAAGGAAATGATCGGCGGGGAAGTAGTGTGCGTCTCTTATTGGGATAATGACGACCACCGCTCCTATACAGTCTCAAAAGAAAAAGATTTCGACCCGTATTTTCTCAAATCCATTACCAACCAGTATGGGGCGATCGACAAGAGCAGGGCACAAGCCGCCGGCTATTTCATCGAGGATGCCGACGAATGGATCGCCAAAGATGTGGATGTGCTCATCCCGGCCGCGCTGGAAGGGCAGATCAACGCAGAGACCGTGCAGCGCATCAGCAGCCGCGTCAAGATCATCGCCGAGGGCGCCAACGGCCCCACCACCCCCGAAGCGGATGAGGTGATCAAATCCCGCGGCATCTTCATGATCCCGGACTTCCTGTGCAACAGCGGCGGAGTGACCGTTTCCTATTTCGAGGGCGTGCAGAACGATATGAATTATTACTGGTCTAAAGAGGAAGTCCTGCAAAAAGAGGACCAGATTCTCACCAGCGCTTTCCACGCTGTGTTGGAGATGTCGCTCAACGAGAAGGTCTATATGCGCGACGCGGCTTACATGGTCGCCATCGCCCGTGTGGTCAAGGCCATGCAGCTTAGGGGTTGGATCTAACTTATTCTTATTAACCTCCTTTTCATCAGAACAGCCTGCGCGGTCGCGGGCTGTTCTGCTTAAAAAGAAGGGAAGCCCTGGTCTGGGGCTTCCTTTGTAAGGAGAGAATCTGATGAAGTTGTTACCTGATGATTATTATTATAGTTATGATAATAATCATGTCAATAGTTTTTTTTCATATTAATATTTCTCTAATAATTTCCTTTTGTCTGCCAATGCGAGCGCGAAGCCTCCCTGCAAGGGATTTTGCACCGAAGAGCAATCTGTCTCCACATAATGTCATTGCGAGCGGAACGAAGCAATCTGTATCATAAGGGATGTATTTCGAAGATTGCCACGTCCCCTTCGGGGAGGTTACGTGCTCGATCTTTCGGTTTCTTCGCGATAACAATCCCTTTAATGACTAAAAAGCCCGTGCCCGGACTTTTTAGCTAAGGAGAGAATCTGATGAAGTTGTTTTCTGATGCTTTGTATTATAAGAGTTTGAAAATCTTGGTCAAGGGCTTTTCTGCATTTTAATAAACCTCTAATAATATTCAATCTTACACAAAACAACTTGTAGAGACACGGCAAAGTCCTATGCGAAGTGTAGGATGCCGTGTCTCTACAAATGATTCACTAAAATTAAAACATTGCAGCCCGCCTTTCAGCGGGCTGCTTTTCTTAAGCGGGACGACCTATCGCTTAATCAATTTTGTACATTTTCCGTTCCACGCCTTCCAGCAGCATGGTGATGCCGAACATCAACAAGCCCATGTAAGTGAACAGCTGCTGCAGGCCAGTCAGGTTGAGCATCAGATTCAGACCCGTAACCGGGATGATCAGTGGCTCAGTCGGTCCGCCCGCACCGGTCACCGGGATTGGGGCTCCGCCGCCGCCTGGAGGAGGAGGTGGTGGTGGGGTTTCGCATTCCTTGTTGGAAGTGAAGGTCTCTGATGGTCCGCCGGGCAGGTCGATCCAGGCCGTCAGCGTGTGGCTGGGCGGCGCATCCAACGTATCACCCGCAAAGTAATTCATACCCGCGCCGACCAGAACCGGTCCATGCGGGGAACCGTCCAAAGTCCAGGAAACAGGAACTGCGAAGCCATTGGGATTCGTAAATGACCAGTTCAGTACCGCCCCGACGCCGGCTTTGGTGGCGCAATAGGGATCGATCACCAGCGCCAGCAGTTCTTTCATTTCGCAGGTTTCCGTACACCAGGCTTCGCCATCGCAATCTTCTTCACCATTGGTGATGCCGTCACCGCAATATTCCAGCACGCAGATCTCATTGCAGACCGCGCCATCCGGTGCATCCAAAGGCAGTTCATCACCATCGCACTGCTCGCCTGCGCCTACCTGCCATATACCGTCACCGCAAGTGGGCAGTTCGCAGGTATTGGTGCATTCGTCATCGTTGACTTCATTGCCATCATCGCATGCTTCCTGCAGGGCGGTCTGCACAATACCGTCACCGCAATACTCGGTCAGGCACAGCGCGCTGCAGCCATCATTGTCATCGGTATTGCCATCATCACATTCCTCACCGGTATCCAACACTCCATTGCCGCAGATCTCAGGCTGGCATTGGTCATTGCAGCCATCGCCATTGACGTCGTTACCGTCATCGCAGGTCTCGCCTAAACCGCGCTGGAGGACCCCATCTCCGCAGTATTCAGTCACACAGTTGGCATCACAGCCATCACCTGAAGTAGTATTGCCGTCGTCGCAGCCCTCATTGAGTTGTAGAACACCATCGCCGCAGTATTCATCCTGGCAGTACTGGTTGCAGCCGTCGTTGTTGCTGGTGTTGCCATCATCGCACTGCTCACCCAATCCTGCCTGAATAATCCCATCACCACAGGATTCAACCGCGCACGTTGCGGAGCATCCATCGCCGGACAGGGTATTACCATCATCGCAACCTTCGTTCGCCTGCTTAACGCCATCTCCGCAGTACTCGTCCTTGCATTCCGAGTTGCAGCCGTCATCGCTGGCGGTGTTGCCGTCATCGCATTCCTCACCTAATCCGGCTTGGGTGATGCTGTCACCGCAATATTCGATCACGCACTCATCATCGCATCCATCTTCTGTGGTCGTGTTGCCGTCATCGCATTCCTCTTCGGTCTGCTGGATGCCATCGCCGCAGTATTCGATCAAACAGTCAGCGCTGCAGCCGTCATTGCTGGTTGTATTGCCGTCATCACAAAGCTCGCCTAGACCCGCCTGGGTTACACCATCACCACAGTATTCGGGGACACAGGTTGAACTGCAGCCGTCACCGGAAGTTGTATTGCCATCATCGCACTGTTCGTTTGTTTGAATTGTGCCATCTCCACAGCGCTCGATTGTGCAAACAGCCGAACATCCGTCATTATTGACCGTATTTCCATCATCGCACTGTTCATTAGCATCAAGCGTGCCATTTCCGCAGGAAGGTGGTGGATATCCACACTTATCATTCTCTTGAGTATCCCCTGCAATGCAGAGCAATCCAGGGCAGCAGAAGTTATTTCCGCCACATGGACCTCCAAGCCCTTTACAACTTGGATTCGGCAACTGGCATTTTCCATTGACACCATTGCAGTAGCCATCACCACAGCAATCATCACCTACACCGCAGGAATCACCAATAGGGACGCATGTATCGTCATCATCATCACCACCTATGAGACATGTATCTGTCGCCGGACAGGACACGGTTCCGCCGCAGCCATCGTCCGGTGTGCTGGCATCCAGGCCGCATGCCGTTGGGCAGATTTCGGTGCCGGCGGGTGTGCAGGTGTCGTCATCGTCTCCCGGCGGTTCACATGCCTGTGTATTGCATGGTTGAGTGGTATCTGTGCACTGGCCAGGAGGTCCTGCAGTTACTTCTCGAGTTTGTATACCTCCACCGCATGTAACAGAGCATTCGCTCCATTCGCCATATTCACATGCCGTTTGCACGGCTGACACCTCTGCGATCTGGCTGATCACGGGTACGGGGACCATTCCCAATAACAGGAAGAGGATCCCCAAAATACAGGTGACCTTTTTGAAGGTTTTCAGGTTTCTTTTCATCTTTCCCTCCGTTCTCCTTTTTTACTGATTTTTATAATACTTTTGACAATTATTAAAAATAAAACCGGTCGAGTTTTCACCTTGACCGGTTTCGCTACTGGCTCCTCTGCTCACTTTATGGGATTGGCGGCTTCCCCATTTAAGCGACCATATTCGTGCGCAGGATCACAGCTTTCAATGTATGGGTTTTATTTACTTGTATACATAGTATAGCCGGTTGAAATCATTTGTATGGGTTCAATACATATGAGACACTTGGGGCCAACACTGAGGGTAATTAGTTTGAATATACTCTTTGGGGGTTAGATTGTCCAGTGAATGGTGCGGTCGAACCTCGTTGTAGATCCTTTCCCAT
>Ga0209164_1000790_pt1 | contig 55637 bp, 61 predicted proteins | sample MTBNYHSulfiMetaG_FD_187458 | JGI IMG/M metagenome (GOLD analysis project Ga0209164, IMG submission 187458) | Enrichment culture microbial communities from rom New York Harbor, USA that are MTBE-degrading - MTBE-NYH (New York Harbor Sulfidogenic)... | ecosystem: Environmental > Aquatic > Marine >... | reverse complement strand
AAGTGATGCCACCTTCGGTGGGACGCATTGCACTGAAAAGCATCAGTGGACGCAAGGCTGGCGAAGCCCACGCCAGGTCGCAATGCCCGGAGAAGCATCCGGGGACGCAATGCCCGCTTCGCGGGGATGAAAACTCTTGGAGAGCAAAAGAAGCTAGTTCGTTTTGAACGGTGCTCCGTTCTCCGCCGAGGAGAACCTGTTATTCGTTCCAGAGCGAGGATCTGTTCTTCGTTCTTAGAATTCGCTGATCGTTTGTAAAAGCTCAGTTGCATGTTCTAAGACGCAAGGCTGCCTTCGCCAGGAAGTGAGGCTCGCTAACGCGAGGAAGTGATGCCACCTTCGGTGGGACACAAGGCTGGCTAGGATCATTGGTCGCAAGGCCCGCTTCGCGGGGAAAGAACCTGTTTTCGCTTACGAGAAAACTCTGTATGTTGTGAAGAGCAGTTGCAAGACTTAGAAGAAGCCTGGGTCAGCAGACTGGTTTCCCTCTCTCTTCTCTCGTGAGCTTAGCGAACCTCTCGATAATCTCTTTCTCGATTCGCAAGATCAGCTCTGCTTTTGATCTTAAATCCCCGCTCGAGCGGGGGGGACCGCTTGCGGTGGGGAGTGTGCACGTCTCTTTGAAGCTCGTTTCGAACTGTGCTCCTTTTCGATAAATGTTTCTCAAAACGGGGCTATCTGTGTGTTGCATGCCAGAAAATGGTTTCCCTCTCTCTCTTCTCTCGTGAGCTTAGCGAACCTCTCGATAATCTCTTTCTCGATTCGCAAGATCAGCTCTGCTTTTGATCTTAAATCCCCGCTCGAGCGGGGGGGACCGCTTGCGGTGGGGAGTGTGCACGTCTCTTTGAAGCTCGTTTCGAACTGTGCTCCTTTTCGAAAAATGTTTCTCAAAACGGGGCTATCTGTGTGTTGCATGCTAGAAAATGGTTTCCCTTGAATTCTCTTTTTCTCGAAGCGAAGCTCTCGACAATGCTTTTCTCTGTCGATTTTCCCGGTAGACCGGTCCATGCTCTTTGACGAAGGACCAAGGACGGCTCTTCACAGCGACCAGAGGGTTTTCTCTCTTAAGAGCACAGCGGCTCTTATCCTTGCAACTTGGAACATTCAACTCGCAACTGCTCTTTCGAAGGACGGGTCTATGATCCTGGACCAAGGACGTCTCCTCAAAGCTTACAGCGTCTCTTCTCGCCCGCGTAGCGGAACTGGCCTTTGCGAAGCAAAGACTGGCCAGGCGAAGCCTGACTGGCCACCGAAGGTGACTGGCTTCTGAAGATCCGTTGCACGCTCAAGAACAAGAACCCACTGATCGCTGCTGAAGACTACGTTGAGCAAGAGAACTCTCTATCAATAAGACATCTCGAGTATCTTTCTTAAATCTTCGGTCTTCAGGTCTCCTGGAGTAACCTCAACCAGAGCTCCCATTGTTCTCATGGCATCCTCAGCAAGTCTGCCAAGCATAGACTTTTCTACTCCAAGTTCCTCTAGAGTTATGTCGATGTCAACGCTTTTTTGAAGTCTGTGGATTAGTTCTATTGACATTTGTGAAAGCTTATCGATATCAATTTCACTTTCAGGAGCTCCCATTATTTGAGCTACTCTGGCCAGTCTCTCTTTTGTATGAGGCCTGATGTAATCAAAAAAGGCAGGACCGGTTGCACAAAGTCCAGCTCCATGTGTAGCGTCATAATGGGCGCTTATGGGATGCTCGAGGGAATGGTTTGCAATACAGCCCGAAAGCGTTTCACAAATACCCGCCGCGGTACTTGCCCAGGCAAGGGCCGTTCTAGCTTCAATGTTGTCACCATCGCTGTATGCAATGGGTAGATAATGATTTATGAGTGACATGGCTTCCAGTGCAAGAAGGTCCGATGTCGGCTGATGGTTTGTATTTATGTAGGACTCTATAGCATGGTAGAAGGCGTCCATTCCAGTTGCCGCCGTTTGATAGGCTGGAAGAGTCTTCATAACCTCGGGATCGACAATAGAAACTGTAGGGAATGTTTGATCAAATCCGACACCTATCTTCTCGTTAGTTTCAGTATTCGTTACTACTGCAAAGGGATCCGACTCGGTTCCTGTGCCATGAGTAGTGGGAATAGCGATAACTGGAAACGCCGATTTCGGAACTCTTCCTCCCCCAGATCCCGTATAATCCCAGCAATGACCGCCATCCTTGGCGACCACAGCTATTAGTTTTGCCGAATCTACAGGGCTTCCCCCACCAAGACCAATAATTAGATCACATCCTTCCCTGTTCGCAAACTCCGCGCCTTTATCAACCGTAGATGAAAGGGGATTTGGAACTATCTCGTCAAATACGGCCGTTTCTACTCCATTCTTCTCTAGAAGAGATATAACCCTGTCAAGAAGACCAGTCTTTTTAGCACTGCTCTTACCAGTCACAATTAGTGCCTTTCTGCCCAAAGACTTTGCGAACTCTCCAACTCTGTCCACTGATCCGACACCAAATACTAGCCTTGTCGGCAAAAAATACTCGAAATTCAAAATCTTATCCACTTCATGAACCTCCTTAATATCTGTAATAGAAAGCAAATCATGGAACATGACTCATATCATGATGCTTCAATCATGGAACTCAAAACTATCTCCGGCCATAAGCTCCACGACTTCGGCAGGAAATCTTTCTGCGATCTTCTTCACTACCTTATCGCCTGTGCAGTGACCAGTATGGAAATTATCGATATCAAAGCTCAATAGATATTCAAAGATCTCTTCGAGTTCCTCTTCAGTCTTGTGCAGTAAATGCAAACCCCCAACCACATTCTTCACTTTCCCAAATCTCGAGGCCTGCTTTACTATGTTACCAATTCCTCTATGTGAGCAGCCGGTGATTACTGTCACGTTGCCATTCTCGACTACTGAGAGAGAGAGCTCATCGTTGAAGAGATCTCTATTCTTGATCCCTTCAGCAATCTTCACGTGCTTTTCCCCAGGTCTTTCTTTAGTAACAAGAGGCGCTGCAGTCATTACATAGATTCCATCAGCAATTTCCTTTGAAGTCCCCACCGTTTCAATAATTGCTCCGAGGTTTTCATATTCGGTTCTCCCATCTTCAGGGCTCGTAAGCGTCGTCTCGCTGAACTTCCTCTCAAAGCCTCCTTCACCCACCAGAACTTTCTTTGGCCCAGTCTCCTGAAGCACACTCGCCAGCCCACCAAGGTGATCATAGTGACCATGACTGATCACTATAAATTCAATTCTGGAGAGATTTATTCCTAGCTTTCCGGCGTTCCTAACTGCTACATCAGTAGATCCCGTGTCAAACAGGTAGCTCTTGCCGTTCAATTCAACGAAGAAAGACACACCGTGTTCGCATTCAAAGCCTTCAATGGCCTTGTCATTGCATAGAACAGTTATCTTCATATCCATTCTCCTTCCTCAATCTGAGTTTCTCAGTCCTTCACTCTGAATTGATGCAATTCTTAAGTGACTCAGAGAATCCACGGATACTTGCAGCAAAACACACAAGACTTTCCTAACATTGTGATCTATTCGCGACCTGTAAGTCTAATTATCGAGCTCATCACAATCGACTTCGAACAATCCCTTTCAGTGAAATCGTCACCAAAAACTCTAAGAAAAGAACTATGACAATCACTGGTCCAGGGGGCATATCGAACACGTATGAAATGAATATGCCAATAACACTTGCTACAACTGCCATGATCACCGAAATCACAATCATACTTCCAAACGAACGTGCAGCGAGCTTCGAAGTGACCGCAGGAATTACCAGGAATGCGGTCACCAGAATAATTCCAGCAATCTTCACAGAACTTACTACACTTAGACTTACACCGATCAGTACCCCGTAATGTATGAAGCCGACGGGCACACCATAGTGCTTTGCCATTCCCTCATCATAAGAGTAATACAAGAGCTCACGATAAAATATCGTAAAGAAGACTATCGCGGCAATGACAGCTATCAGAAGCATCCGAACATCATCAGGAGTTACCATCAAAATATTCCCAAAGAAAAGTCCCATTACATCGGGAGTGTAACCTTTCACAAATGAGAGGGCAATTACGCCCAATGACATTGACAAGGGAAGCAACATTCCTATGACGCTGCTTTCAGACAACCTATTCTTTCTCGTAAAATAGCTTACTGCAACGGCAAAAACCACGGCAGTGATCGCAGCCATAAATACATAGTCAGTCCCCAGAAGCAAGCCGAATGCAATTCCTCCAAAAGTGGCATGAGCTGCTCCGTCTCCAATGAATTCAATCTTTCTCAGCACTACTACACTTGAAAAAAGACCTGTAAGCGCGCTTACAAGAATCGCGGCAAATATTGCGTTTCTGAGGAAAGTATATTCAATAATGTCTCTGATGAAATCCTGAATCATATGTTATGTTCCCTCTCGAAGTGATCCCTGGACTTTATGAAGAGATCGAAATCGCTGGAGAATGCCAATTGCAGCTCTTCAGGCGTGATCCTGTCCGCCGCTGTGTGGCAATGAAGAGTCTTGTTGATACACATCACAGTATCACATGCTTCGAAAACCATTCCAATGTCGTGGCTAATCATCAATATTCCGATATTCTTCTCATTCTTTAGAGAATCCAGCAACCTGTAAAAAGAAGCCTTTCCCATCTCATCCACACCGGCTTCGGGCTCGTCAAGTATTAGCAATTCGGGATTGGAAGCCAATGCCCGTGCCAACATTAATCGTTGATACTCACCACCGGATAGCGTACCCGCCTTCCTATCTTTCAGATTCAGGATTCCCACCGTTTCGAGGAGTTCCTCCACCCTCCTCCAATCGCTTCTTCTAAAGGACTTCAAAACTCCACGTTCTCCGTAAAGTCCCATTCCTGCCACTTCTCTTACCCTTATAGGAAAGTCGCGTTTTCTTTCAGGATTCTGAGATAAGTATCCTATTCTGCCAGAAACATGTATCCTTCCCGAATAATCGTTAAGATCGCCGACGATAGCTTTGATTAGAGTTGTTTTTCCGGCTCCGTTCGGTCCAATTATTCCGACGAATTCTCTACGACACATTTCGAAAGAAATATCTTTGAGGATCCAGTAACTCCCAATCTTATAGCTTAGATGCTCCACTCTTAGAATTCTACTCTCCATCAAATACCTTCTTTATTTCGACTAGATTCCACTGAAGCAATTCCATAATGCTCTCTGTTGAGATCCCTAGACTATCCAATTCTCCATGTTTTACAGAGGTCTCATTCATCAATATGTCTATTGCTCTCTTCGAATGCTGGTATTCCGCAAACATCCCAATCACGTCCTGACTTCTTACGAAATCAACCAGTTTCATTATCTCTCCAATCGTTGGCTCATCTCCAACGCCCTGCAGAACAGGTTCAAGCAGTATTCCATATCTCTTAAAAAAGTACGAGAAGCTGGGATGAGCTACAATCACAGTTTTTCCTTCAAATCTTTCCATATATGAAGCAGTTTCATCATTGAATTCTTGAAGATTCTTGATCAAGTCTGCTGCGTTAGAGGTGAAGAATTCTGAATTGCCAGGATCAAGAGAAGACAATGTACTAACCAGAAACGGAACCACGTAATCCGACAGAATAATTGGATCAAGCCAAACGTGAGGATTATCATGGTGTCCAGATGCATCGTCATCACTTTTCTCCTTCTCATCCACAAGAAGCTCATCCGGCAAAATACTCCCAATATATACAACTGTCTTGCCCCGTAAAGATAAATCTTCTAGATAAGGGTTCAGGAAAACCTCCAGTTCCAGCCCGTTCGCAATCACCAAATCGGCCTCGTTGAGCTTTCTTATATCGGAGATCTTTGGGGAAAATATATGAGGATTTTGACCTGGTCCAACTAGAAGATCGACCTCCGTCTCTTCACCGGTGATCTCTTTTAGAATCAGATAGTAAGGGTTTATTGTTGCAACGATTTTCAGCGGAAATGAAGTGGCTGCAAACAGAAGAATCAGCAGAACTGAAATCATCATCGGTCTGCTTTTCACATTTTTCCCTCCTCAATATCAGAGAACATTTTTCTCTTGCATTCTCCACAGATTCCAATGAAATAGAAAACGTGGCCCGTAATCGTGAAGTCCCGATCTTCAGCAACCGATTCTGCAAGCGAGTCGGCAAAACACTCATAAAACGGTTCCGTTTTATGACATCTCTTGCAGTGCAGAAAATGAATCGGCTCCTTTTGACTACTGAAATAGAACCTTGTCTCACACTCAAAAGATACGGAACGTATAAGTCCTTCTTCTTCCAGAAAGGAAAGGCTTCTGTACACGCTTGAGAGATTTGGACTTCCTTTGAGCATTCCGTGGATTGAATCGGCATTAAGCGGCGCATTGGAATTGTTAATCATATCGAGAATTTCTCGCCTAAGCGATGTCAATCTTCTCAAAAAACACCTCCCGCTTGCATATAATTCGCGCAACTCACTTGCATGATATTTTCTCATGTTTAGCCTGCGCTGTCAATTAGCAGCCTAGAAAGGTTCTTCTTCCCAGGTCAAAAAAAATCTTTCAGGTGGCTGTAAAAAAGCATGGGATAAGGCATTTGCAAGTTGGAAGGTGCCATTTATCTCTATTCCTGGGTCTCTCAAGAGGATTAAGACTTTCCCGGAAGCATCTTGCCAGACTTCTCCATAAACTCTGATTCTCTTTCTATAGAATCTCTGAAAATCAATGGAACCCTGAACGAAAAGCGATGCCTCTTCAGATCTGACTCTTGCAACGACATCCTCACCGATGATATTGAACCCATTTATATCTGTAACTAAGAATTCTATCCAAACTATCTTTCCCAGGAAACCTCCTGACTTGTACGAATTCAGGTTTCTTCTCACAAATGAGGCTTCATAGACTTGAGAATCGTGATACAGTGAGAAGACTCCTCTTCTGTTGCTGAAAGCCTCTCTATAGGCATCTCTTATCTCCGATGAATAGTGAGATGTTTCCTCGTAAGTCAAAGGTCTTGCCAGACCTTGCCTTACAATTTCCCCGTTCACAAATGTTCCGCTGGAATCGAAAACATAGGCAAGATGCCTGCCATAAGTATCCTTTCCGTGGAGTTCAAGAGTAACCTTTCCACTATCAAGAATCATCTGCTCCAAAAACTCTCTCGATTCTTCTGCGAACTGCCCCTCAGGTTTGCTCCCCGGTCTGATCTCAGGCGCATCTATTCCTATGAGTCTTACAGTACCATCGAGAGCCCTTACTGTCAGGGAATCACCATCGATTACAGAGGCAACCGTAGTCACAATCTTTGAACGGTCACATCCTTGCAGAAGAAAGAGCACAAGCAAAAATGCGAAAACTGCGATCAAACTGCGCTTTCTCTTCATCGTTCACTTCTCCTTCGTCAACTTCATCATTTAGTCTAAGAAATGTGACTTTCCAACCTGGTCTCCACCAATATACTACAAGCGCTCCAAAAACCGGTATCTGATTTTCTATGTCAAAGGTTAGAATATAGATGTTGGAAGCACAAAGGTGGTGTGAGAATGATGCCCGAAAACCCTTCCGAAAACTTCTCGGATCTCGTGATACAAGCTGTTATGAATATTGAAGATGCGATATCGATTTTCGATGAAAGCCTGCAAGTGGTGTTTTCAAATGATAGCGGCTCACTATTGATGGAACACAGTCGAGAAGAAATAGCCAAGAAGATTAGAGACTTTAGACATTCAGTTGAGGAGCCTACGACGTATCATCACATGAAGCGCAGCGGAAGGTGGCTGAGATTCTACATAAAGAGATTGAATGCTGCAGAAAAGAGATATTTTCTGTTTGTGGCAGAGGACATCTCAGATCTCAAACTGGCTGAACAGACCATAGCACAACTAGCCCACTTTGATGGAGAAACTGGGCTTCCAAATTATGTGCTTTTTAGAGATAGACTGAACATGGCATTATTTAGGAACAGGAGAAACAATTTACTATCAATGGTGGCTGCCCTTGAGCTTTGCAGCAGAAGCGGCACTTCAAATATAGAAGAATCAACTGTAGTAGACATGACCGATGAACTGATAAAGGGAATCAGAAAGAGCGATACTCTCTGCAGATTCTCTCGACGCGAGTTCCTGTTGCTTGCAGAAGATCTCAAAGATCAGAGGAGCGCTAGCACTATTCTTCGAAAAGCACTAGACTCATTCGAAAAATGGAAATCGGTTACCGGGGAGACTTCTCTAGAACTGAAGGCGGGATTCGTCTTGCTTCCAAGAGACGGGGTTGATCCCGAGCAGCTTGTTAACAAAGCTTTCGGATTTATTCAGGATCGAGCGACCGGAAAATGAAGGTCCTCATGATAGTAATCTCACTTCTCGCTTTGCTGCTTATTGGGCCTTACCTGATTCCGGTGCCTGACCTTGAGGACACCGTAAATCCTAGAAGCTTGGCCGACAGAGATAGCATGTTTGCGGAAATCAACAACATTGACGTCCATTACAAGATTTCCGGTGAGGGTTCTCCTTTGATAATTCTGCTTCATGGATTTGGCGCAAGCACATTTTCCTGGCGCGAAGTCATAGAACCTCTATCTGAAGAATTCACAGTTGTCGCATTTGATAGACCGGGGTTTGGTCTCACTTCTAGACCTATTGGAGAAGAACTGAAAGATTTCAATCCTTATTCTCTAGCGGGCCAGGTGGAACTTACAGCATTGCTAATCCAGTATTTTGGATTTGAGAAGGCTATCCTAATTGGGAATTCGGCCGGCGGCTTAACTGCCCTGGAAACAGCTATAGAATATCCAGAGAAGGTTCTTGGATTGGTGCTTGTAGATGCTGCTATATACAATGGCGAGGCAGATAGCCTTTTCTTCAGACTTTTGACAAACACCCCGCAAGGTAGATATCTTGGTCCGCTCGTGTCCAGAGCATTCCTGAGAAACTCACGAGATCTGCTGGATTTGGCCTGGCATGATACCGACAAGCTCACCCCGGATATTCTTGAAGGATACGAAAAACCGTTGAGGTCGGAAAACTGGGACAGGGCTTTATGGGAACTGACACTCGCAAGAAAACCTTATGACTATTCAAGAATCCGCATGATATCTGTACCGTCTTTAGTTATCACTGGAAGTAACGACAAAATAGTTCCCGTTGAGGACTCAATGAGGCTCGCGAAAGAACTCCCGTTAGCTAAGCTATCCATAATTCAAAATACCGGTCACCTTCCACACGAGGAAAGCCCCGGGGAGTTCCTAGGGATTGTAATACCATTCCTGAGATCGCTAGCTACAACAGACTAAACGATTGGAATCCAAATAGAGTAAGGCGCGAAAATGTGGAAAAGAAACAGCGCCCACGTAATTATCATCAGACCTTTATGCATGGGTCTCCATTTCTTCTTCATAGACGTAACATACTTTCCCAGCAAATAGACTATAAACTGCGCCAATACCCCGATGAACACAAGACTGCCACTGTAAAGTACGAAACCTCCGGTCGCAAGATAACCGTGATACAAGGCTGTGAAGAGAAGAATTGTTCCTGTCCACGGATGAACAGCAGCCAGCATTACCATAAGTTTCTTAAAACCCACCCAGGAAAATCGCTCAAGCCTCTTGTTGAATGTACGGTAGAACCATCTTGTCAGAAAAAGGGATGTGTTTATGACAAGAAGAGTGAAGTTTATCCATCCGAGAGTTTTCATCCACGCGTACACCTTCACACCTCCAACACAACGACATACAAATAAGATACCAGTTTTCGCTCTCGAAAACGCCATTTCCAAAGAGTCGAAAATTGCACTCAAATACCAAAATCCTTTTTTTGCAGAGAGACGAATCAGCTATAGGTCATGAGACGAACTCGAATTTCGTATAGACGTTTAATATGAAGCATTATGAAGTATTCAGTGAAACCAGCTTCTCATAAGAAAGCAAATAGTGAAGCTGTTTGCTATTTAGAGCCCGGTCAGCCGTATGCTCTTTCAGAGCCTGCCAACTATTCCAGCTCCTAGAAATTCAGACAAAGCTTCTCAAGACAACAGACTACTCATTGATCTTCTTTAGCAACCAGGCCATATTTTCACCGAGAACTCTCATCGTTCGAACTCCCTCTTTATCCTTCTCGAAATCCCCTTTTCGCCAGGCCAAAGAAAGATTCCAGTAAGACGAACCGGGAATTATCATCTGGGAGATAAGGAAGAAGTGATTGACGGAATCGAATGCGTGAATCGATCCTCCTCTTCGAACCGCCACTACGGCCGCGCCCACTTTTCTCTTAAACATAGCGTTGTTGGCAAGTGCCACCATTCCGGCTCTGTCGATCAGAGCCTTCACCTCGGGCGAAAGATCTGCAAAATACGTTGGCGTCCCGAAGATAATTCCATCTGCATCAAGCATCTTTTCTATGCAACCGTTCACATAGTCATCATCTATTGCGCATCTCCTATTCTTCGTCGCGAAGCAAATATTGCAGGCAGTGCACCCCATTAAACGACTACCTCCGATTTGGACAGACTCGGTATCTATTCCTTCATCATTAAGAACAGAGAAGACTTCTTCAATCATCTTAGAGGTGTTTCCATCAACGCGCGGACTTCCATTAAAGGCTACAACTTTCATTCTTGACCTCCAGCAACCTGTCTGAAAAGTGGAGGGGCATCCCCCTCCACTAATCTATCACCTAAACATCTTTTCCATCAACCCTTGATAAGTCTCTTCGCCTCATCCAATGAAGGTATCTTCCCGGATAGAACGATCTTTCCATCCACTGCGACAGCGGGAGTCGAGACTATTCCCTTCTCCATTATCGCCATCATGTCTGTTACCTTCTCCACTACAGCGTCTGAATCCATCTCTTCAACTGCCATCTTCATAATCTTTTCTGTCTGCTTGCACCTCGGACAGCCTGAACCAAAGATTTCGATTTTCATTGCACGACCTCCTTAATCCTAGAATAGATTTCCATATATGAATCCCCACAGTGTGGAGAATACTACTACCAGTCCAAAGTAAGTGAAGGCTCTCTTCTTTCCGAGAAGTCTAGTGATAACTATCATGCTGGGCAAACTAAGTGAGTTACCCGCCATGAACAGCGCAAGGGCAGGACCTTTACCCATTCCTAGAGACATGAGCGACTGAACGATGGGCACTTCCGTCAAAGTCGCAAAATACATGAAGGCTCCAAAGACAGATGCGAAGAGAGTTGAGCCGAACCTATTGCCTCCAAGAAGTGACTCTACAAAGCTCTGGGGAAGGGCGCTGGAAATGATTCCTGCCGCAAAAACCCCAAAGAAAAGGTAAGGAAGAATCTTCTTTGCAAAATCCCATGTTTCACCTATCCACTGATTTCTCAGTTCTCCTTTGAAACGTATAGCCATCACAAAGACTGCAATTGCTGAGATAATCAGAATTGTCGCCTTGACAATCGGATCGATAGCCAGCCCGCCAACAATCAGAAAAGTCATTTGGAGGGCCAAGAAACCAATAGCTTCAGGCCAGGAAACCTGATCATCCGATTCCTGAGTCGCAAAACCTCCCGATCCCTTTTCTCTAAAGATGCTGTGCATCGTTAAGCCTATCAGGATTGCCGAAGTCGAGGCTCCAACGATTCTCACAAGTGCTATCTCCCAGCCGATCGCGCTTCCGGTAAGAAAGATCGCAGCAACGTTTATCGCCGGACCGCTGAAGAGAAAGGCAACTGCCGGTCCTAGACCGGCACCCCTTTTGTAGATACCACCGAAAAGAGGAAGAATCGTACACGAGCAAACTGCCAGAATTCCGCCAGAAATGGCGGCGATTGGGTATGAAATGATCTTTCGGGCGTCGGGACCCAGAAGTTTTAATATTGCGTCCTTCCGTATAAATACAGTGATAGTTCCCGCTATGAAAAAGGCAGGTACAAGACAGAGAAGTACGTGTTCTCTTGCATATGAACCAAGCATTGTAAATCCACTGATTATTGCATCCTGTACATATTTACTCTCAAAAGGAAGAAGATAGAAAACAAAAAAACCAGTTGCTAACAACCCAAATTTCGTCACTTCTTTTTTCAAATCTTTCTCCATCTAAGAAATGCCTCCTATTCACTCATGCTGGTAGCCTGTGCATATATCTCCTCAACACTTTCTTTTCCGGTTATTCTTTCGAGTATTGTCGCCATAAGTAGTATTCCTGGAATGTTTATCGCCAATCTGAGCAGAGCGAACCCTGCACCCAGTGATCCCATCTCGAACATGAACATTGGAATCTTAGTTGTTGACCATGCTCCAATAAAGATCAGCACGTTCGAAAACTTCACTCCTTTCTTCATGAAGACCGCCGCTATTGGGAAGGCTCCATACAGAGGCCCCGCTGCAGCCGCTCCAAGAAAAAAGGAAAGTACTATTCCCTTAATGCCTGAATTCTCTCCCAGATGTCTGATAATCTTTTCTCTTGGAATCCAGACATCGAGAAGGCCCAAGAGAATAAATATCGGAGGAATAACAGATAACATCTCTAGAAAACTCGATCCAGTAATGCTCAACGCGTTGCGCCCGACCTGGTTGTCGACAGCAAATACAGCAGAAACGACCGCTGCCATTACTAACGGAAAGACATACCTTTGCGCCTTCATCCAAGTATCATTCCCATAAGACCGGCCACGATAAACGAGAATCCAAGTGCCATCACATTTCTCATGATTGCCAGTCTACTTCCGAAATACTTCTTCTCCACTGGAAAAGTTACGACTCCTACCATCATCAGAGTGGAGATAAAAAGAGCAATTTGAGTTGTCCCGGCTCCGTTACTGAGCAACATCGCCGCCGTGGGGAAAGCTACAAAACCGGGAATAAGGGTTATCGATCCCACAACTGATGCTATGAACAGACCCAAAATCCCGGAGTTCTCTCCGAGCAACTGCGAGATTGTCTCAGGATTCAACAGCGCTATGAGTAGACCAACAAAAAGCATAATGGCTATAAGTTCAGGAAGGATTCGCTCAAATGATCTCCACGCTTTCTTGAGCGCCATAAGAGTCTTTTTTCGGCTTGCGATTAGAGAGAAGAGCAGAAGCAATCCAGTTATGAAATAGACTACAATGCTGTACAAACTCATCTACTCCAGTTCTTGTGATGACACATCAGTGATTGCCTTGGCAAGCTCGAGAATCTCCAGGACTCTTCTATCTGCTATGCTGAGCTCCTTTCTCGTGCCATTTTTATTCTCCTTGACAAGGCCCGTATCTACCAGTGCCTTGACGTGCCTCGAGAGAGTTGTCTTGTCTATAGAATAAAGGTCATCCAGCTCGCAAATACACATGGTACCCTTTGAAAGATGCTCAAGTATTTTCAGTCGCCAGCCACAGCCTAGTGCCTTGAAAAGCATTACCATCCTCTTGTTCATCGGACACCTCCATTGAAGATACACATATAGAATAACTTATGTTGCAATGTTGTGCAACAATGAAACTTAACTTTCTGAAAAAACTCCGAAAACAATCAACGAGTATCATATTCATATATTCGAATGTGAGAATATGGAGGCAGTATATTGGAACAGAGACTTGACGTTTTCAGCAAATACCTGACAGTGTGGGTAGGAGTCGCTATGTTTCTAGGGGCAATCCTTGGCAACATTCTTCCCGGTCTCTCAAATTCACTGGGGAATTGGCAAATCGCTAATGTGTCAATTCCTGTAGCAATAGTCCTGCTTTTCATGATGTATCCAATCATGCTAAAAATTGAGTTCAAAGAGATATTAAACGTAAATAAGAACTCCAGGCCTCTTCTGGTAACACTGGTTGTCAATTGGGCAATTAAGCCTTTTACCATGGCCTTCATCTCATGGCTCTTTATGAGGATTTTCTTCAATCCAATGATTCCTGACGGACTTGCTAACGAGTATGTTGCAGGGATGGTATTGCTGGGACTGGCTCCATGCACAGCAATGGTTCTAGTTTGGACATATCTTGCAAAGGGCAACATAAACTATGCTCTTGTACAGGTCGCAATTAACGATCTGGTTATTCTCTTTCTTTTCGCGCCAATGGGCAAACTTCTGATAGGTGTATCGACAGGTTTCCCGGTACCCTTCTCTACAATTTTCTGGTCGGTTGTCTTCTATGTGGCAATTCCGCTTTCTTTGGCGCTTCTGACGCGTAAGCTTGTAGTGAAAAGAAGAGGCGAGAAATATTTGAAAGAGACCTTAATAAAGAGATTCGATTCATTCACGAAGATTGGACTGTTGTTGACCCTTATTCTGGTATTCATGTTCCAGGGCAAGACGATTATCGATAATCCCCTACACATACTTCTAATTGCCATCCCTCTATTGCTTCAGACCTATCTCATCTTTTTCATTGGATACTTTGCGGTAAAAAAATTAAAGATAGACTATGCCGAGGCCGCGCCATCGACGTTTATCGGCGCGTCGAACTTCTTCGAGCTTTCGATAGCCGTTGCACTTATACTCTTTGGAATGAATTCCGGCGCAGCGCTGGCAACAGTAGTCGGTGTGCTCGTTGAAGTACCGGTAATGCTTTCACTGGTTGCAATAATGAAGAATCGGAAGGACGCATTTACTTTCTCAAGGAGCAGGGGGAGAATAAATGAAGACTCTCGCTAGGAATCTTGCCGACGTTATGAAGAGTCTTGCAGATGAGACAAATCTGAGACTTCTCGGTCTTATCAGGCTTCATGATGAACTATGTGTCTGTGAATTCGAGGATATGCTTGAACTACCGCAGCCGACAGTTTCAAGGCACCTAAAAACATTGGCCGATTCCGGGTTGATCCTGGTTAGGAAAGACGGCAGATGGAGATATTACAGCATGGCCGATTGCCCTGGATTTGTTGATGAGGTCATAGATATGGCCATAGAAGAGTTTAAAATCCAAAAACAAGAGAGACGCAGAAAGTGTGGTGAGGAATAATGAGATTGGCATTCTTTTCAGATATACACGGAAATCTTGAGGCTCTAGAAGCGGTACTGAAAGATATTGAAAGCCAGAACATTGACAGAAGCTATTGTCTTGGAGATCTAGTAGGTTACGGTCCTCAGCCGGACGAGGTTGTTCAAAGAATTCGTGAGTTGAAAATCCCTACAATAATGGGAAATTATGATGATGCAATAGGCAGCGAAAAGGAAAGCTGCGGCTGTGAATATAGTCCCGGCAGAGAAACTGAAGTCGGTGATGAGTCCACAAATTGGACCATAAAGAACACTTCAGCTGCAGCTAAGGAGTTTCTTCGTGCGCTGCCTCATACCCTAGAATTCGTAGAAGAGGGTGTGAAATTTCTTCTTGTTCATGGAAGTCCTATAGACCATCTACTAGAGTACATAAGACCAGACACTTCAAGCGAAAGGATACATGAAGTGCTTGAGAGGGTCATAGCCGATGTCGTCGTAAACGGTCACACTCATCTCCCTATGGTGCGCTGGGCGATGGGAAAACTCGTCTTCAACGATGGCAGCGTTGGCAGGCCTAAGGACGGGAATCCTGAGGCATGCTATTTGATTGTTGATGTTATCCAGCAGAGTATTTCATATGAATTTCGAAGAGTTCAGTATGATGTCAAATCTGTGGCTGAGAAAATGATTGAGGTTGGGCTGCCTCCAGAACTTGCTTTGGTCCTTGCGCTCGGCAAAGGATATAATATGGGGCAGTCGAAATCAAAGAACACGATTGACTTCAAAATATGAAGCTCTCTGGTTTGATCTTCTGCAATTTTCATTAGAGAGACCTTCGTGATTCAGAATTTATACTTGTGTCTTGGCTTTCAGAGGGTCACAAACACGTTGTGGCAAGGGCTTGGGGGTGGGTAAGGCAAGAACCTTAAGGCCACAATTCTTAATCAAGTTCAGATGATACGAAATTTGTTCGTCAGAAAGCCTTGCAATTTCATCCCGAATTCATTTTGGGATCTGGTACTTTTGCTCGGTTAGCAAATTTCAGGTCGGGGCGAGCAAGAAAACTGGCGAAAGAAATACGAAATTGATAATTGTTTTTTCATGGGGGTGGAAACGTGAAACTGAAAAGAACCATTAGAATATCTCTGCTACTATTTGTCTCAATCAGCATTGCCTATTTTGCTTATGACGAAATCAATCTCCTACATAAATCTTCGACGACCAGGGAATCTGTTCTTGTGGAAATGGAAGATTTCTCTCTTCCACTAGATTATTCTGTTCTTTACTACTTTCACGGCACCATCCGTTGCAAGGCATGCCTGGACATGGAGGCAAACGCGAAGAAAGCAGTCGAGACACACTTCTCTTCACAGTATGGAGCGGGGACCTTGAGGTGGGAAGTAGTAAATATCGACCTTCCGGAGAATTACCATTACCTAGAAGATTACACTATCATGTATAACACTCTTGTCATTCAGCAATACTTAGACGGGAGGCCCGGTGAATGGAAGGAATTATGGCATGCCTGGGACCTTTCAGAAAAGGAAGACCAGTATATCGATTATGTGAGAGATGAAGTAGCTTCTTTTCTGGGGGTAAACTGATGGATAATTTCACGTTTTCAATGATTTCCGCTCTTTGGTTTGGTGTTTTGACCTCTATAAGCCCCTGCCCTCTGACTACCAATATTGCTGCAATTTCTTTCATCAGCCGTAATATTGGTAGCCCGAAAAAGTCAGTGGCCGCAGGACTTATTTACACACTGGGAAGGGTACTTACATACGTTGTCATAGGTGCTGTGCTTGTTTCAAGCTTGACTGCGGCTCCCGGTCTGTCGAGGTTCCTCCAGAAATACATGGGGAAGTTGATAGGTCCAATAATGATAATCGTAGGCATGTTCCTTCTTGAATTGCTGAGCTTCAGAAACAAGGGCAAAAACCTGGATACTCAATCTCAAGAAAGGATCAAGAACAAAGGTCTGCTTGGTGCCCTAATTCTTGGCTCTCTATTCGCCCTTACCTTTTGCCCTGTATCGGCCGCACTATTCTTTGGAAGCGTAATACCCCTCGCCGTAAGTGTACAGTCAAGGCTGCTGATTCCTGCAATCTATGGTATCGGCACAGGCTTACCTGTTGTGGTAGTCGCCATTGGCATTGCAATAAGCACCAAGTTGGTCGCGAAGATGTTCAACCGAATAAGCAAATTCGAATACTGGGCGCGGAAAGTTACCGGCACGGTCTTCATAGTTCTGGGAATTTACTTGAGCATAACGAGGATTTTCTTGTGAAACGCTCAGCATTAAGACCTTCACAATCAAGGTCAAGCAATTCGTTAAGTCAAATCTGCTATAATCTCACTCCGAACTTTGAAAGGATGAGTGAAAAGAAAGCGTAGCCCGCCATCATTACTCCACTAGACAAGGCAAGCGCTAAGTAGAAATTGATGTTTCTTCTGAGCAGCAAAGGCATCGCAACAAAGAAAATCAGAGAAGGAAGAACAAATAGTAGAATGCCGGTGGAGAGTTCTGCAACTTTGCTTGAATTATTTGTGTCGTTGTAGAGCCAAAATAGCGCCAGCATCGAAGTAAGAGGCAAAGATGCTATAAGTCCTCCAATGTATCCAGACTTCTTGCTAACTTCAGAAACAAGAGCAATAATTGCCGATGACAAAAGGATTTTCACAATGTATCTCAGCAAACTCGTTCACCTCCGCTTTGACTCAACTTTGCCCGTATTGCCAAATGCTCTGAACGATCTCTCGTCACTCCTGAGATTCTGATACTTATCATAGGCCGGTTTAACTTAGCTTGTAATGAATCGATCCTTTGTAAAAGCAATCACGATTACTCCTCCAATTGCAATGAGCGAGGCCATCATAATAAACATGCCAAAATAAGAGTATTCTGCTACCGTTCCGGCCAGTAAAGGCCCCACCATGAAACCAATGGCTCTAGCCGACCTAAGAAGTCCCAAAAACTCGGCCCTTCTCTCCGGCGGTGAACTGAGAGATATCATAGTCCCGGCACCGTTTATGAAGGCTCCAAAGGCAATACCCAGGCAGAAGTACCCAATAGCAATGAGAACCCAGCTCTTTGCCAGTGCAAAGAAAACCATTGTGAATATTGTTAGACCTATGCCGATCAGTGTGCTCTTTCTCGGCCCAGTCTTCGATATCACCCTTCCAAAGAAAATATGAGAAAAGATCTGCACAAAGGGGTTTATCGAAGTAATAATTGCTGTAGCCGCTCCTGACAAGCCAATTCTTTCAGTCATATATATTGCAATTATCGAAGTGGCTCCAGCCGTTCCAAGTTGTCTCAAGAAAGTACCAGCATAAACTGCCCATAGTCCATTTTCCCAGAGAGGCGTAGAATCCTCCTTCAAGGGAAACAACCTGTTCAAGAAGCCCTTTCTACGAGAGACGAGGTGTTCCTCTTCCTTCAAGAAAAGGACAGGTATTACAGCAATCAGGGCAACTAATGCATACCAGTTTATTGCCTGACTCACAGTGAAAAAGATTAGAAGAATCGAAAGCATAATTCTGCCAGTTAACATTCCAGTTGAATTTGCAGTATTCAATATCGATAGTTCTCTTGAAGTATTCCTGACTGAATCCCGTGAATGCTCTGTGCTCAGAGCCATTGCTATAGGTTCGAACCCAGCGGTGAAGAAGGCAATCATTGAAGAAAAGAGAATGAATACTATTGGAATCTCAATTACTGAATAGGCAAAGTAGAGAAGTGCCGGCGTAAGTACAAGTAACATCATAAGTAGTTTTCGTTTCTTAAGTCCGTCAGATATTGCTCCCCAGGCCGGAGAACCGAAAGTCTCCACAGCTCCTCTCACTGTTGTAAGAAGCCCAACCATAAGAAGTGAGGCCCCAAGTTCTCTTAGCTTAAGCTGCAAGAGCAAGCCAAAACCGAACATCACAAAGAACACTAACAGAGATGTCAGCAAGAGTGGAAGACGTTTGTCATGCAAGGGAGATTCTCCTTTAGTTTGATTGACTTATTAATTATAGCATCAGCTTCCGATCCCTCAAGTTAGGCTAAATCATCGCATTGTGGATTCAAATTCGATCCAAAGGCCTTCACGTTTGATAAGAAATCCGACTCTCTTCTTAGTTTTCCAGCTTCTTCTCTAGAAGAACTGAGAATTCTTTCATACCAGTAGCTTCAGACCATAAATGATAATCGCTTTCATATGCACAATCAAAGAAGGATTCTTCAACCCCTCTCCTGAATAGATAATCGTTGAGAAATAAGAGTAGGTCTCTTCCTATACCCATTCGACGAAAACGTTTGCTGATAAAAACAAACTCTATGAATCCAAGAAAACTGTAAGTCATCAGATCTTCGAAGACGGAATAGATTAGAACTCCCGCCATTTCTTCATCTTGCCGGCAAACAAGAATTTTACCTCCAGAGTCCAAGATTTCATTCAGGCGAAAGAACAACTCACTTGGCGTCGTTTGGAGCTGGCGGTTAATGATTGAGGGGGAAGAAGAGATTTCGACAAAGACTTTTCGAAGATCTTCAGGAAGACCATGGAGGATTTCGAAGGCGTTTGGCTTAGATTCCAGGAGTCGTTTATCGGTACTGAAGGTGATTCTCTTTTCGCTAAAACCCTCACTTTTCAGCATATGCCATCCAGTCCCGAATCTATAAGTATTGCCGGTAATCTTCTGAAAAGAAGGCTTAAGCTCCTTTAAAGCAGACCTAAGAAGAGTTCTTCCTGCTCCCTTTCCTCTGTGTTCTTTCTTGACATGCAGATCATAGATGTGTCCTGATAAATTGGAAGAAAACCGCTCCTCCTCATGAGGTCCAAAGTGTATATGTCCTAAGATTCCTCCTTGGCCTCTCAAAACAAGCAACTTGTCGCCTCTCTCAAGAAAATCGAAGTAGACTTCCTCAACCGGTCTGAGTTCTGAAAGCGAATACCTACCGTTACTCGATTCGGGAATCGAGTAATACATTTTCTCCATAATCTCTCTTGCCTCTTCAGAAGAGGGCCTATCGACATAAAAACCATTCATGATATTCTGCCGCCCATAGGGTAGATAATTGATACCGTTTCTTTCTGACTCCTGTATGATTATATTAACTTAGCACATGGAGGTGTAGCAGTGAAAAGAATCTCTCTACTATTGGTCTTGTTTGTCTTCTCTATGATTGCGCTTGGACAATCGGAGTTCATGATACCTATGAACACCGAGGATTTCGGATTGAGAGGACCCGTTAAGTCGGCAAAAATACTATACCCTGAGAACGAAATGGATCTGGGAGTTGACGAAGAGTTCGTCCTCTCTGGATACAGTGTTCTTTCTTTTAACGAAAATGGCAGTCTTGTTTCGCAGATTGAATATGACAAAGACGGTAATGAGCAGAGTGCGATACTCTTCAATTACGACACCGATGGAAAATTGCTTTCTGTGTCTGGAAGAGAGAATGGTGTTGAGGAAAACGTCGATGAAATAAAGGTCGAAAATGGAAGAATTGCTGGAATAATCGTTGAAGACTCTGAAGGCGACTCAAATCTGGTTATGGAATATGATGAAGCCGGAAGACTGATCGCTCAGAAGATCAGTGGAATGAGCGAAGGACAGGAAATCGAGATGACCATCTCAATGAAATACGATGACAACGGAAACCTTGTTGAGGAATCCTTTGGAATGATGGGTATGGTCCTTACAAAGACCGTTTTCGAATACAACGATAAGAATCAGAGCGTTAGAGAACTAGAATATATGTACATGTTCGCAGAACCCGGAAGCGAACCGGAACCTATTGAATCTATTCTTGAATACAACGAGATGGGCGATGTTGTTCTAAGAGTATCCGACAGTGCGTTTGGTGAAGAGAAAGAAGCCGTTGTTTACGAATATGAATACGATTCGATGGGAAACTATATACATAAGGTTGCTTACTATGTTATGGACATCGCGGAGCTCCAGAACGAAAACTGGAAAGAAACGGCAATGATTGAAGAAGAAGAGACACGAGAAATTGAGTATTACTGATTGAATCAATAAGAAAAAGAGGGTGGAAACACCCTCTTTTTAATTATGAAATCGCTTGATATAGATTCTTTTCTGTTCGTTTGCTTTGACTTCACATTCGATTTCTTTTCCACTACTTTTCACTACAGTACATACCCATAGCCACATAAAATGAGATTTTGTTAATCTAAATTGTAATGGTTAGATCAGTAACCAGTCATAATCTGTACGCACTGACAGAGCCTATAATTAGGTGCAAAATGACTTAATGATATATAGTCCGTATAGGAAAACGCAATCTCCGCATGAGGGGTAGGTGATACTATGCGGCTAAAGAAGATAATGACGATATTATTCGTTGCTCTAGTGGTTCTTCTAGTCTTGTCTTCCTGTATTCCAAAGGATCCCGTTGCCGCTGCCACGAAGAAGTTCATTCAATTCATAGAATCCGAGGGAGAACCCGAAGGTCCATTCACCGGACTTCTTCTGGGTGAAGTTGGAGAGGGAGACGTTATCGGTTCTGAGACCGCTGGAGGACAACAACTTCAGTTCCAGCTGCAGGCAATAAATCAGGCCGGCTATTTTTTCTATCTTGACGAAGCACCGGGAGCGTTCTATGATCATCCTGGAAAACTCGTTGTTATCTCCAAGAGCGGCCAGATAATTTTTGAAGAAGACACTGAAGGCTGGCCAACACTCAATGGGAATATGGTTACAGCGATGAGCGACAGGGAAGTCTATGCCACCGCAGTTATTTGGGACAAATGGAAGATGATCAAACCGATTATTACAGTAATAGATATCGATTGGATTATCCGATTTCTTAGGATAAAAGGAGCAGTAATAACAAGTGGACTAACTCCAACTCAGAATCTGTACGCACAGGCTCGTGACGTTAGAAACCTAATGTCTGATGCTTTCAAGGCCATTATGGGTTCTGACAGAGTGCGTGACGTGAAGTATGTTGCAGGCGCGGCCGCTCCAAACTGGACTGCCGTTCAAGCTGCAATTAATGATCTCTTGATGACAGAAAAAGTAAATTACATTACTCTCTATTTCATTGCGCATGGAAACACTAACTTAATGAATCTTGGAGGAACAACTTTCTACGCGAGTCAGTTGAGAAGCTACATCCTTGAACATCCTAACGTTAAGTTCTGCATAATCATTGAATCTTGTCATGCAGGAAGCTGGCTTGATGGTCTGAAATCCGGCGGAGTTACTCCGGCTAACGTTGAGATTATTATCACCACAACTACCGCTGCCAAGAGCGCATATCCCGACTGGGACAGTGCGGGTGGATACTCAGATTACAATCCTACCGACATGTATGTGGAGTGGTCGGGGGACTTCCTGCAGCAACTGGCTTATTACACTAGTGACGCCCATTGGCCGGAAGTGACTGCATATGCCGCTGCCAAATCAATAGACTCATTGCCGGCCCTGTTCTATAAATGCTACACGGCAATAAAGGGTGGCACTCCGTCAACTACTTCATTGACTCTCACAGAGCGCTCGGTCGCTGGATCTATTCAGGAACCAATGCGATATATAACCTGGACACCCTAAAGAAATTTTCTTAAAATGGAAAGCGGGCTATTTTGCCCGCTTTCTTCACTTTCAATTCACTTTCTGAAAAAAGTTATAATTGGGCATGGACGTCTTTTCTATAGTCAAACCGGAGAAGCAAGAAGGCTATCTAATGAGGATCTCAGTTCTCAAGGATGAGACGAAGCATTTGAGGGCCGAAATAGAGCTATTCAAATCGTCAAGTAATAGTGTGATCAGAGACTCGCTGTTCGAAAGCGCTGTCATAAGAGCTTCAAAGTTAGTAAGAAACAGCGGTTTTACAGTGAAAAGCTTCCGCGAATACATTCGTCAGGGCTGCCTCAAACAATTTCGGCGAGAGCTTTATCGTGTTCTGGATAATTTTGAGAAAGAAGAAGCTCTCCTTGCTAATAGAATAACGAGACTCAAGAATCGGCGTGATCGTGTAATCGTTCATATGGATCCGCGCTTCGCCTTTCATCCCGAACGAGAAGATGAAAACAGAGTAGATCTCGAAGATTTGGAAGTGATTTGCTGCCATCTAGAAGGACAGATTGCTTTCTTCAGTGGAAACTCATAGATGGCAGATGAAGTCGCCATTTGAATCCCAAACGAACCACTAGTAGTACTTAAGATGAGTCCCTTGTCTAGAACCGGCGTTTCCCAAATGAAATAGACTGAGCAAGACTGTCGAAAGATATTCGCATATAGAGGCTTAATGAGGAACGATGCAGTAATGAGTCATTATCTTGGGCAGCAAATCAAGTTATAGACAAAACTCAACAGCAACATACCTTTGATTAACCGAAAAGGCTATAAATTCTTCAACAATAAAGCGCTTTTAACAGCCCTGAACCACCTCGAGATGTGGAAGAAATCTCCAACGAGTAATCACTCAAAGGGTTCTCTCGCACCGTTGTCTTTTGCTGCATAAGAATCTGCAAGAATATGGTGATAGAAATATTTATGAACTCTTTGCCCATGAGAGATTATTTCTCACTCATAGAACTATGAAAGAATAGATAATTAGTTGAACATAAGGCTGTGATTTCGAGCAAACCTACACAAAATTCGCATAAGTAAATGTGCGCCGTGTAAGTTCATGAATGTCTTTTCTGGAGAATCGTTCTAGCTGTTCCACGTTTCGATGAATCTCTCATGAGAAATCAACGGTCGGCTAATGAAGTTCAAGAGAGCATCATCTATTGTCTCTTTTCTCACAAATTCGCAGCCTGCCTCCTCGACTTTGAGAAGTATCTCTTTTCCTTCTTCTGTTGGAACTCCCCTGTCAAACATTAGGTGAACATGCGGTCTGATTAAAGCGCCGGAAAACACTACGCTCGCATTCTCCGCGAGTTCACGTACGATTCTTACTAGTGTGTCGAAGTTTTCCTTTTCCCACCAGCCGCCTGTCGATACCAGCAAAATCTTCCGCGTCTTCCAGCCGGCTCTAAGCTTGGCTCTAGTCCGGCCATCTACGATGCTGAGTACTGGATCTATCATAGGACACAGTCTGTTTATTAGATTCTGCATTCCTCCCGGTAATGGAATGTAAACTGGAGCTGCCAGTATAAGAATCTCAGATTCTCTGATCTTCTGATAAATCGGTTGCAGATCATCCTTTATGCAGCAGATTCCCGGCTCTATATCCCAGCAGTGCATACTTCCGCAACTACAGGGTAGTGGTGAAAAACTGTTCGTGTAGAAGAGTTCAGTATCGCATCCCGCGCTTTTGATACCCTTGAGGAGCGAAGACAAAAGTCTTGAAGTGTAGCCTCTTTCCATTCTTGGACTTCCATTGAAGGCAATTGCTTTCACTAGTTCACCTCCTAAAAAAGACTCAGTCCGCTCTTTCAAATAGATTATATTCTTTCGTCGAAAAATAACGCATCTACTAAGAGATGGGTTCCGGTGTCAAACTCATTTCATTCCCGATATTCTAAAGGTTAACTGTAGGTTTAGAGTCCTGTTTTGTAAGCCCCAAGTTTTTTGCGAAGCTCTTCTACTTCTTTCTGGTGAGAAAACAATGCGCAGGGTCCGTCACCACTTTCCAACATTCCTTCATTTTCGCGAATCTCTTTGAATAGCGGACTCATCAGACCTTCTTTCAGTGAAGAATTTAGAAGATTGTGTGTTGCAATGTCGGAAACTGGGCACGGAGTGAGATCTCCATAGGGATTCACATGAACAAAACCCTTCCCGGCAGATACACAGCCGCCAAAAAGCTCTTCATCTCCTGGAGAGTGGATAACGAAGATCGGTTTCTTTGCTTTGTAGTCAAGTATTCTCTTTCTGAAATGGCTTCGCTCCTCGCTCGTTAGAATCGCGAACTGTTCTGATGAGCTCTCTATGCTCAAATCTCCCATCGGGCTTCTGGAAACTGCGCTGTCTCCAATTCCGTCCGTTGGAATATATTCCGTGAAGAAGGCCAACTTCGCGCCTCTGTATATGAAAAAGTCAAGGTTTGCTTCATCACTCCAGAAACGGAAATTCCTTCTCGTTATGGTAACTGAAATACCACCGGGAACTCCAATCTTATTCAGAGCTTCGAGAGAGTGAACCGCCTTTTCGAAAACCCCTTCTCCCCTTCTTTCATCTGTGAGTTCTTCTCCTCCTTCAACACTTACGACAACCGCCGTGTTAGCCGTTTTTTTCAGTTTATCGAATAAGTCACTATTCAGGGCAGTTCCGTTAGTAAATATCACGAAGATTCTGTCACCGTTCTTGCCACAGATATCAACCAGATCGGGAAGCATGAATGGTTCACCTCCCGCGACAAGAAAAGTGAAAATTCCGAGTCCTCTGCCCTGATCAATCACACTGCACCAATCTGCGCTGTTCATAGTCCTCTTATTGTAAGTAGCCCTTCCGGAGTTGCCGAGATTACTTGCGAAGCATCCCTTGCACTTTAGATTACACCTGTTCGTGATACTAATTATCATTATTGGAGGAACCATCAATCCTTCCTTAAGGAGTGAGTCTCTCACCGATTCAGATTCTTTGAATGCTTCCATAAGTTTTGCAGAGCCACGAATGTATCTTGGATTTCTCACTATCCATGGCAGAAAGACCTTTGACAGACGCGGATTGACAGACCTGAAAGCAAGATCAATCTTCTCTAAGATTCCAGATTTCAAATATTCACCCCCTTAACATCTTAAAAACAATCTAGTACAATATTGTGGCTTATGAGTTATGACAAGAGAAACTCTTTACTTTTTTCTTCAAACGTTATAGTTTGACTGAGAAAATCGAGTCACATAGATGTAATGTATATAATACTTGACATTGTGTAAAGTGTAGTATATACACCTGTCTCAGGTGATGATTTGAAGAACAGGTTGAAGGAATTCAGATTTGTGAATCACAATATGACACAGAATGATCTGGCAAGAATGGCCGGAGTAAGCCGTCAGACAGTAATCGCAATCGAAAAGGGGAAATTCAACCCTTCAGTTAAGCTTGCTCTTAAGCTCGCAAATATTTTTCAATGTACCGTCGAGGAACTGTTTCAACTGGAGGAAGGTGATTAGGCTGATACTTAAAACGGTTATTTTGATATTTGACGTCTTCGTGATTATCCTATCGATTTCTCTCATTAGGACCGCAGGAAGCTGGTATTCTCTGCTTTTACTGGGGTTATTTCTCTTTCCGTCACTGAGAATGCTACGAGTAATCCCCGGATTTGACGAAAGAGAGAAGGCGATTGACAACCTTTCATCTAATATTTCATTGGGAATAAGCTTTGTTTTGGCGATCTTTTACATTGGAATGAAGTACAACCTTACGATCGACGGCGCGATCTCTTTCATTCTTGTTCCTTTTGTTGCAAAGGCCGTCTTTTTTTCTGGATTCACTCTTGAGAGAAGGCAGTCGATATCAATCATCGGAAGATCGATGGGCTTGATATTAGTAGGCTTTGCGCTTCTTTCCCACGGTTTTTCTACGGTCGGTCTGATAGAAATGCTTCCAGGAATCGTGATTCTTATTTGCACGGAGCTTTCTGTCAGATACAGATTGTTCGGTCTCAGTTATTTGTTCTTGATAGGTATTGCAACATGGGTCTATTTTCCAAACTTTGAGAGAATCACGTCGGTGCTTGTCTACTCTTTGTTCGTCATCCCGTTCAGTTTTCTTCTGGTCAGATCTCTTAAGAAGACCTAGAGCGATGAACTCTAGGTCTTTCTTCGATACTGCAGAGCCTCTGCAATATGCCTGGCCTCGACTTTGCTTTCCTCGAGATCGGCTATAGTAAGTGCTACTTTAAGAACTCTATCGATGGCCCTTGCAGTTAATTTCATCTTATCCATTGCCGCCGAAAGAAGTGATCTCGATGCAGCATCGAGCGGCACGTATTCTTTCAGCAAGGCATGACCGAGCTGACTATTCGAAAATATGCTCATTCCCTCATATCTCTTCGACTGTCTCTTTCTTGCCGCAATGACCCTCTTCCGAATTTCGTCCGAGCTTTCTGCCGTTGAGTTTTCCATATACTTGTCGAAATCGAGTCTTGGCATATCCACAAAGATGTCTATTCTATCTTCCATCGGACCAGAGATCTTTCTGTTGTATCTCTGAATGTCGTACCACGAGCACGTGCATTCTCTTGTTTTATCGCCATACCACCCGCAAGGACACGGGTTCTGCGCAGCCACCATCATGAATCTTGCGGGATAAGTAGCGGTAAGTTTCGCTCTAGCCACAGTAATTACGCCATCTTCAAGTGGTTGCCTCAGTGCCTCAATCACATCTCTTCTAAATTCCGGAAACTCATCCATGAAAAGTACACCATTATGAGCAAGGCTTATCTCACCTGGTCTTGCATCGTTTCCGCCGCCCACAATGGAAGTTGTAGAAGCGGTATGATGAGGCGACCTGAACGGTCTCTGTTTTACCAACCCTCTATCGCCTAGCAGCCCGGCAACACTGTAAATCATGGTTGTCTCAATAGCTTCATCCATAGTCAACGGCGGAAGGATCGATGGGATTCTGCGAGCCAGCATCGTCTTGCCACAGCCCGGTGAACCTCGAAGAGAAATGTTATGCCCGCCTGCAGCAGCGACTTCAGAAGCCCTCTTGGCAAACTCCTGGCCTTTGATTTCCGACATGTCGGGCCCGCTCATATTTCCAAGTTCAGGTTCTGAATACACTACAGGTCTCTTCTGAACATATCCGTTTAGAAAACCAACCAAATCATTTAGACTCTCGGCGGTGTAGATAGTCAGGTTGTTCACTGTTGAGGCTTCTTGACTATTTGGGGCTGGAAGTACTACTTTCATACTCTTTGCCCTGCTGGAAAGTGACAATAGAATGGGCAGGACTCCCCTAACACGTCTCAAGCTTCCATCTAGACCAAGCTCCCCAAAAAATACAAAGTCTGAGAGATCAGTCTTAATTTTGGAGGTGGCTTTTAGAAGCCCCACCGCAATAGGGAGATCGAGATAAGATCCCTCCTTTTTCACGTCGCTCGGAGCGAGATTCACCGTTATCCTGCCATTGGGGAGCTCAATTCCCGAGTTCTTAACGGCGCTCTTGACTCTCTTCTTGCTCTCTTTAATAACGGTGTCTCCGAGACCTACTATATCCATTTCCTGGATAATTGCTCTGCTGTCAATATCCAGTTCAACGAGAACATCCATAACGTTCAAACCCATGGTTGTAATCGTCCTAACTCTTGAATAGCGCATCTCATAACCTCCTATCCTATATGAGATTATATCAATCAAAGAGCGCAGAGGTGATATACTATAAATGAGGCATGGTCGAGGTGTGCATATGAAGAATACACATCGTATTGGTGTTAGAGCTGTAGTTATCAAAGACGAATCTGTTCTTCTTGTTCGTCATGATCATCGCGACAGACCTCCCTTCTGGTGTTTTCCCGGCGGACTTGTTGAACCTGACGAAGATCTTCTCAGCGCTGTCAAGAGAGAGATAAGGGAAGAAACAGCTCTTGAAGTTTTGCCTCGCTCTGTCGTCGCACTACAGGAATTTAGAAGAGAAAACCTTCTGGAGGTGATATTTTCCTGCGATTACGTCTCAGGAAGTCTCAAACTGGGATCGGATCCTGATAACTTGGGAATCCCAACATTAGTTGATGTGAAATGGGTGAGATTTGAAGAGATCGAAAAGTACAAGGTATTTCCAGCTCAGCTCGCTCATCATCTAGAGAATGGGTTGGTCAATCTGAGTTCAGTAAATCTCTACCAGATGGAGAGCAAGCAATTGACCTTTGGACAGGATCTTGATTCCGGTGCACTGTAACGGTATTTGATATTGTGATAACATGTATTAACACAACTTGAGTCACATCACGCGAGAGGAGGGTTATCATGGATTACAACATCTACTCTAAAGACGTAACTGTAACAGACTCCATGAAAGACTACATCGACAAGAGGTTCTCAAAAGTGTCGAAAGTTGTCAACGAGGAGAAACTAATTTCGATGGATCTCAGGCTCTCGAAGGAAAGAGCTTTCTACAAAATTGAAGCAACTGCTCATTTGCCAGGCGTGATGGTTCGTGTAGAAGAGAAGGGCAGTGATTTCTACACAGTCATCGATTCAGCATCTGATTCCTTCGAGAGAAGAATAAAGAGGTTCAAAGAGAGAACTCGCTATAAGCACAAAAACGGCCTTAAGGAAAACCTCGAATCAATCCCCTCCAAGTTCGAGGAAGATCAATCAGCAGTGATCACTAGACGTAAGAAGTTCACAATTAAGCCAATGACTGAGGAGGAGGCCGTGCTTCAGATGGAAATGCTTGGCCACACCTTTTTTGTCTATAGGAACATAGATACAGATGAAGTCAATGTTCTTTATACCAGGAAGAACGGGTCTGTTGGAATAATCGAGATGAATGAATAGCGTTGGCCACCAAGAGGTGGCCCGCTTTTTGATCGTTTGAGAACGACATTAATTGTAGTAGATTTGGAATCCAGTTTTGTCAATAGAAATGAAAGGGCGGTGGCAAGAATACAGAATAACAGAACGCAGACCATAGTCTTCAGTAGAATCGAAGATGAGGTTAGGATCGCTTCGCTGGATGGCGATCAACTAGAAGAAATCTTCTTCGAAGACATGGACAGCGAGAGCGTAACAGGGAACATCTATCTGGGTAAGGTGGAAAATGTCGTTCCAAGTCTAGAAGCGGCATTTGTGAATATTGGAATTGGAAGAAACGCTTTTCTTAGGTTCAAGGATGCATCCGGACAATCCAAATTGGAAAAGAGCAACAAAGTCCTTGTCCAGGTTAGCAAAGATCCAATTGGATCGAAAGGTCCTCAGATAACTCTAAAAGTTAGTATTCCAGGTCGCAGCCTCGTCTATACCCCATTCTCAAAACACATTGGAATCTCAAAGAAAATAACCGAACAGCAAGAAAGGCATAGATTGACAGAGGTTGCAAAGTCCGTTCTCGAAAACAAAGAAGGTGTGATATTTCGTACAGCCGCTTTTGGTTTGGGCGAGGAGACTATAAAGGAGGAGCTCGAGAGTCTTCGTAGTAACTGGAATCAGATAAATGAAACGTTTAGGAGGAGCAGAAAGCCGAAGATTCTCTACGAGGAACCGTCTTTTGTAGAATATATACTCAGAGAGAGGCTTACTGAAAACACAAAGGAAATAGTTGTTGACTCCGAGGAGCTCTGGCACGATGTAGTCGCAGGAATCAGCAAGTTCAAATCGGGTTTTAAACCAGTTGTAAGGTACGTTGAAGGTGACGCTTTCGCATCTGAAGAAGTATATGAGAAAATGAAGATTCTCTACACCAGGATGGTTCCCTTACCCGGAGGAGGGAATATCTACATAGATAGAACGGAAGCAATGACTGTAATCGACGTAAACTCGGCCAGCAATATCTCTGGAAACGACGTATCTGAGACTTCATTGAATACAAACCTTGAAGCGGCTTCGGAAATAACGAGACAGCTGAGATTGAGAAATATCGGAGGAATCGTTGTTATCGACTTCATAGATATGAAGAGCGACGAAGATAGACAGAGAATAATTGGCAGCCTTACAAGTGAATTCAAGAAGGACAAGGCAAGGACCATGATAATGGGATTCACCAGACTGGGACTTTTGGAAATGACTAGAAAGCGATCTACGGCTGCCATCGGATCCAAACTATATTCCTCATGTCCGATCTGTAAGGGTACGGGAAGGATTGAATCTCCCAGGGCCGTATATCAGAGATTGTTGAAGGATCTTGCTAGAGGGTTTCAGGATGAGACTATAAGTGGGGCGGCTGTTCAGGTGTATCAAAACATGTCGGGAATCCTCACTCCCGAAAACCAGAAGAACCTGGGTAGAACTTTAAAAAGAGAGATTTCAGTCGGCTTTACATGGCCGATTCCGACTTCCTATGAAGTAAAATTCGTGAAGCAGCAAGAGAAACCAAAGAGATCTAGAAGAAAAGCAAAAAAGGAGTCTAAATGACTCCCTTTTATTTCTGGTGGATGCGACAGGGATTGAACCTGTGGCCTCTTCCGTGTGAAGGAAGCGCTCTTCCGCTGAGCTACGCATCCGCACAGTAAATTCTATCACTGGCCGGGTATGGTGTCAAGGTTTGGCTGTTCGCTGAGTTGTGACAGATAGAGATGATGGTTGGAAAGAGCTACCGTCAGAGGTTATCAGTTCTCGGTCCACCGTTCTCCGAAAAGAGCGAGAGAGAGAGGCCCGTGACGATTTTGATCTCGTCCAAGAACGGGTTCACGATCTTGGACGAAGGACCAAGGACGAAACTTTTCAGCGAGCAGCGTCGACTATCAAGCGGACTGGGCACTCTGTAAGCCCTAACCCCGCAATCCGGAATCCATTTCTAATATGGTTTTTTAAAGGGCCTGTACTCACATCACACAATCGGTTGCTTCATCTGAATTTCCGTTCTTTAATCCGCAGTTACTATTCCCGAGAACCGGATTCAGCTCTAGAGAGCGAAATTGCGAAAACGTGCACATTAGGCATTTGAGGCAGTACTATTTCCTTTAGGGGTTTGTCGAGAAGATCGACACAACGGTAATACAACATGCACTTAATTCTCTCTGTGTTGCCTGTATCATCATATCTACCCGAAAACTCGAAGGCGATCTTCTCTCCTGTCGAAGGTCCTCCACACCAGTCGGAAAAAGACATCGGAATAACTTGCTGATAATCATCTTCATAGATTAGAAGAGCTTCACCAGTGTAATCACCGTGATTCGCCGCACCCAAGATGCAAATCTTGTCGAATATTTCTGCCGAGAATGTCAGTGCCTGTCCTGTAAGCCTCAAGTTATCGTTTCCGTCTACATTGACCATGAATTCTGTGTCTTCCACAGCAAGAGAACCGGAATCGATAGCTCTCTCAAGCTCCGAAGATATGTAAGATGCTCCGAATAATCCCTGAGGATTATCGAAGTTTGCCGTTTTTCTTTCGTCAGAGGCGGCGATTCCATTGTTATCGAAATACTCGATCAGATTTAGATGGGCAAACCCATTCATCTCGGTAAGACTTACGGGAAGTACCGGGACTTCTACAATCCTCTTTTCTCTCTCAAAGACCCTGCCGTCGATGACGGATATTCCCTCGTCAAATCCACTGTACCCTTTGAAGTTGAAAACAATCGATACGTCATTTTCAAGAAGATATACTGCAGCGATCTCCGGTATCAGAATAATCTGATCGATATCAAAGCTTCCTTCGCTCAGTTTTCCTCCGACCGTAAGCGTTGTCTCTTTTCCATTTCCATTAAGTACACCGAGTTTTTGCACTGTTTTCGCTTCGATCTCAATTGTATTTTCCGACTTTGATTCTCCCAATCTCAATGCGAAGACCACTTCACCCGTTCTCACTTCATTTGTGGCTGCAAACACTGAATACGGTACCTCTGAGAGGGTCACCGGTTGACGTAAGCTGAATGCTCCGGAAATCTTAGTCAAGGCACTTCCCGAAACTCCAGCACTTTGAATTATCTCTGATTCTGAAAGGCCCGCCCTCATGGATTCTGCTTCCAAAACAAGTACCGGGGTAAGAATCTCTATCCCTGCTGAGAATAGATATCCATACTCTTCAGGAAGTCCCTCAATTCTTTCAAGAGAAAGAAGCATAGAAATTGTGGATTCCGCTCCGGCATTTCTGTTAACATGTGAGAATTCGAGGCCATCAAATCCCTCTCCGTCATTGCCGATAAGAGACTGATTCAATCTATTAGCTCCAAGATACCAGCTTCCAAGAAGAGCGGTTATGGCAGCGATATCCCCATCGCCGGTTAACTGATATAGCCTGAAGCCCGCTGAAATTGCAGATTCAGCTGCATAAGCGATCTGCGGGAAGAGTTGCAAATAGCCAGAAATCGAGTATATGGGCCCTGCATTTATTAGGAGCATAGAGCTTCTCTTAAATGATTCGGCAGAGATTTCGAGAAGACTGTCATCTTCCAGAATCTCTCCAGCTACTGCCAACGCTTCCAGTTGTCTTGAACCCCACCCGTGCCAGAAGTGTGTCGGTTCTGAAGGTGAGGATTCGTCAACAAAACCATTGAAGATGGAGTCCTCATCCAGGATTAATTTGCTTTGCAGAGCGGCCGCACACCTCTTTATGAAGCTCCCCAATGATGCATCGTTACTTATAGCATATAACTCCGCCGCTCCAAGAAGAACTACTGAGGAAAGATCGGTGTATCCCTGTATCAGACCATCCCGCTCAAAGTCGATGATTTCTCGAAAACAACGTTGGGCCGCATTTGCTAATTGAGTCGATAACTCCGGATCAATACTATGCGAAATCCGAGCCCCCATTGCAAGTGCCCATAGAGCTCGCGCCGCCCACCAGTTGCCTCCCTTTCTTGATGTGGGACCGTTTCTATTGATGCTACCGTCGTCGAAGACAAAATTATAGAAATCTCCATCACTGTCCTGCATGGAAATTACGAACATGAGGGCTTCTTTAGCGCGATCGTAGTGTTTTTCCATTCCCGAGGTTTCAAAGAGCCTCAAATATAGAATTGCAGCCCTTGAAACATCATCGACGCAGGTCACTCCTTCACCCGGAGCGTCTGCGTGCTTGTAATTACCGTCAGGCAGCCTGTCTGCATATATCCAGTAACCGGTTTCACTTTCCTCTTCAACGGCAAACTGATCCCTAAGAAATTCCAGATGATTCAAATTAATCTGAACTTCAATTCCAATAAGCATAAACGAAATCAGGAGTACTGGAATAATTAATGCTCTTTTCATAGGCACCTCCAAAAGAAAAGGGTGAGAGGAAGCCTCTCACCCTCAATCAAAGTTCAGTTACTCTCCAATCTTAAGCGATTGAATTTCTGCCTTCTTCAGTTCAACGAATTCTATCGAGTCTCCTATCGAATCAGCGTTGTATATCGAGTAAACTCTCTTGAAACTGACAACATCTCCAGCCGCAAAGCGCTTCACATAGTCTTCCCAACTTGATGAGACGTAGTCTTTCGTACTCTCGAAGATATCAATCTCACCGGGCATCCATTCGAAGTATCCGTCTCTGAATTCTCTGCTCTCGTACACCCAGGTAAGGCCACCCATCCACTTTTCATAGTCGGCGACCACGACTGGCACCTCTGGGTTTATTTCCGCCACACCTGTCTTCAAAGACTGCGAATAGTTGGCTCTCCAGCTCTCCTGGGAGGCAAAAATGTATGTTGCACCCCACCAGAGAGGTCTCATCGAATCAACCGCGGGGAAAACTATGTAAGGTTTATTCCCGGAATACATTATCGCGTTTCTCTCAAGCCAGTATTCTAGTGGTGTAATATTGAGCTGATCGGCCCAGAGAAGTCTTCTGAATACAGGGAGCGTATGGACCGTGTCTTCGGCTACATCAGTCAATACTCTTGTTGCCATTATCTGTAGTTTCATTAGTTCGGCATATGTCCCAAATTCAAAGGTGTTGTGAGAAATTATATCCCCATTGCTGAAGATAGTGGTAATAATTTTCTGGGTCACACCGAGGAAGGGCTTTGCTTCAAGTGTACTGACTACTGTAATTCCAACAGGACCGGCTGGGAGGACGTTAACTTCCTTAACAGTGAAGTCTCCAGAAGTCTTCTCCTCATGTCTGCCAAACTCACCATCAATATAGTAGGTCGATCCCACATATCCTGACATTCTTACAATACCGATTTCATCTACTACTGTACCTTCCACATCTCCGAAACCAGTTACCTTTACAAGACCTCTGTTGTTTGCGACAGCCCTTATCTCTCCGATCTCGAGAAGCCACTGTCCCTCTTCTTCGACCACTCTTCCCGCTGTGTCATAAACAGGAGGAAGGATGTCGAAATCGTCTGTAACGGCAATTTCTGCTCGTCCCATAATCAAGAAGGAAAGAACATCTCCAGAAGACAACTTACCGTTAGAATCCGTATCGTCGATCTGATAAGGAAGTTCATTTCCGTCCTGAATCACTCTCAGTGAATCCCAATTAGCATCGAAGTCAACTCCCACAAGATCAAGGATCTCGCTCATTGCTATTGTTACTGCAATAGGCTCACCGGAAAAGGAATTAACTGATACAGGAACCTTAACCGTTTCAGCAGCAAGAAAGACCGAAACCAATATAAAGAACAGAAGCAAGAACTTTTTCATACAAACACCTCCCAGAAAGTCGATGTGAAATCGCTTACATATCTATGAGATTATAGAATCTTATGACTTCTATGATCTAGAAGAGTTATGGTCTTTTACGAACTATTATTAACGCTGGTGAGTTACTAAGATTAAATAATTCGTCCTTTCATATTATTGCTTCTATTTTAATGACTAATGAACAATATACAACGTAATGGAGAGATATGGAAACTGAAAACGCTTATTTCTAGCTTGATCGTCCTTATTTATTATCAAACGATCCTAATTGACCAGGAATGGACGTGATTATCCTAACTAAATAAGGGTATATTATTTTTGTAGCTGTAAGCGTTTACATATATTGAGGTGATACTTGTGTCTGCAAAACTATCCGATGTCGCCAGACTAGCTGAAGTCTCAACAGCGACAGTTTCTAGAGTGCTAAACAAAAGTGGATACGTTTCTCAGAAATCCAGAGAAAAGGTCTTGTTGGCTGTCGAAGAACTTGAATACAGTCCTTCTAGAGTTGCCAGTTTCCTGGCGAGCAGGAAGCTCACTTTCAATGTTGGAATTGTTGCAGGAAAGAGGTTGTTCCGGATTCTCTCTGATAAGTCAGATCAATTTTATACTATTGTCCTGAATGGAATGGAAGCGTTTTTCAAAAGCAATAATATTAGAGGTGAGCTTGTCCCAAACGATGAGTTTTCGAACGACTTCGATGGATACCTGATGATTGGAGGAGAGATAAAGGAAAATGATGTCAGAAGAGTTAAGAGCAGCGGAAAGCCGGTTGTACTTGTTGACCAGTACTTGGCCGGAGTAAAAGTCGATTGTGTCGTCTCCGACGGCTATGACGGAGCCATTTATGGAATCAGAAAGTTGCTTTCAAAGGGACTGAAAAAGATTGTGAATATCCACGGCCCCTTGTCTCACTTTGGTTTCAAGGATAGGTACGATGGCTATGTTTCGGCAATGGAAGGCGCCGGTCTCCTTCCGAAAGCCTTTGAATTCGATGAGGAGAACGATAACATGAGCCCTATCATCGATCTATTGCTTTCAAGATATGGACTTCCTGATGCTGTCTTTGGATGCAACGATACTGCAGCGATAAGAGCAATGGAAGAGCTGCAGGCCAGAGGAGTAAGAATTCCTAAAGATGTCTCAATAATTGGATTTGATGATATAGTGAGTTCTTCAGCCACCTGTCCTCCACTAACAACTTTCAAGATCTTCAAGCACGAGATGGGAGCCGTTGCATCAAGAAGATTGCAAAGCCTGCTAATCGGAAATGAGCCTCATCCGACAAAGATTTCTTTATTCACTGAATTCGTTCAGAGAGAGAGCACTTCATAGAAAAGGAGGTAAAGCATCATGAAAAAGACTATTCTATTGGTAGTGTTCCTGTGTTCCTTTATTGGTTTATTTGGCACTGAACTGGTGTTCTGGACAGCGCCCAATCCCCTCCAGGAAAGCTTCTGGAAGGAGGTTGTTACAGAGTGGAATCAGAATAACCCTGACATCCAGATAAAGTGGTCAACGATTCCAGCTGCGGGTAGTTCAGAAGAAGCTATACTAACATCAATAGCGTCCGGTAGAATGCCAGATATCTGCACAAACATCTTCTCGGGCTTTGCAGCACAGCTTATTGAAGCAGATATACTGGTCCCGCTGAATTCCTTTCCGGATTTCTGGGAGCTGATGGAACAGAGAAAAATGACCTCCATTGTCGAAAGCTGGAAGTTTGGAAACGACTATTACGTACTCCCCATTTACTCCAACCCGATAATGATGTGGTGGAGATCAGACATTCTGAAGGAGCTGGGTTATGACAAGCCACCCAGGACCTACTCGGAAATATATGAGATCAGCGAGAAGTACTCCGTGCCTTATGAGAAGTACGGAACTCTTGTGGTTATGGGTAGAAATTGGTATGACAGGTGGTACGACTTCATAACGTACTTCTACGCTGCAAGCGAAGGTTCTCCTTATCTCGACGTTGAGAAGGCAAGAGCTCTGTTCAACAACGACACTGGAAAAGAAGTCGTCACGTTCATCGACACTATGTTCAGAAACGATTGGACGGCAGTTGATCTGGGTAGCAATCCGTTTTACTTTGGAGTCGTTCTTGGAGGCATATTTGGGCCGTGGGAGATCAATCAAGCCAGGAATCTCTTTCCCGATGTCTTTGATCACATAACAATAGCTCCTCCTCCGGTTCCAGATGACTATCCTGAAGACAAACCAATATTTACATTCGCAGATACTAAGGGATTAGTAATGTTTGCCACGACAAAGCACATGGAAGAAGCATGGAAATTCATCAAATGGGTCTATTCAGATATTGAAAAAGACAGAAAGTGGATGGAGGTCACTAATCTTCCACCAGCAAGAGAGGATTTGCTGACTAACCCTATATTCCAGGAATACATGGATGATAATCCAAAGTTTGCAGCTTACGCCAGCCACGTAGCCTATGCGGTCCCCCCTGCTCTTACCACAAAGACAGTTGAAGTTCAGGATATTCTCACAACGTTCCTGATAGAACAAATAATGTATGGGAAATCCAGTCCATTCGATGCACTGAGTGACGCGGCCACGAGAGTGCGCAGAGAACTCTTCTAGGAGAAGAGGTGATCTAGTGTGAGGAAGAGACTGAAAACCATCGACGCAATAAAGGGTTGGTCTCTGTCAGGCGGATATCTCATATATACGGCAATATTCTGGGGATATCCATTTGTCTGGCTGGTAATTCTTGCTCTCTCAAAATGGAACTACTTCACTCCCAGAAAATTTGTCTGGTTTGAGAATTTCGCGAAGTTGTTCCAGGATGAGCTCTTCTGGAGGGTTGTACTGAACACCTTCAATTTCATGCTGTATTTCATCCCGATGGTTATCGGTCTCTCCTTGCTCTTCGCTCTCGGCTTGAAGAGAGTCAAGGTATTTCGAACTTTCTTCATACTGGCCTTCCTCGTTGCTAATGTCTCCTCCGGAGTTGCCTATTCTATTATCTTTCAGAAATTGTTCGCAATAAATGGTCCTCTCAATGAACTCACAAGAGCCATATTCGGAATAACTATCCCCTGGTTCAGCAGCCCTCAACTGGCCACTCTATCTATTGCCGCAATGGTGACCTGGAAGTTCATCGGTTACTATGGTCTTATTCTCTTTTCCGGTCTTCAGGCAATCCCCGAAAGTCTTTATGAAGCGGCAAAACTGGATGGAGCGGGGAAAACAACCAGGTTTTTCAGAATCACTCTGCCCCTTATCAATCCTTCTTTAGTTATGGTATTAGTTCTATCCCTTACCCTTACATTCGGGATATTCACTGAACCCTTCCTGATCACTGGAGGTGGTCCAATGAGGACTACATACACATTTCAGATGCTGATTTACACCACCGCATTTCAGAAGATCAATCCCGGCTATGCGTCAGCCCTGGCTATAGTCGTAGCCTTGCTAAGCTACGGATGCGTCATTCTTACTAGGAAGCTTGTTGAGCGGGAGGTGGAAATTGTATGAAGAAAATACCTATAATCATTCTTTACATTGTCCTCTTTACCACTTCAATCGCATGGATTTATCCATACATCTGGATGTTATTATCATCGTTCAAGCCGACCAATGAAATTTACGGCGGGTTCTTGCCAAGTCAGTTCACTTTCGATAATTACAAGTTCATACTCGAAGCTGCCGACAAAATGGAAAGGCCTTTCGTTCAGGCTCTTGGCAACTCGATTTTCATATCCGTAACCGTCACCTTGGGAGTACTAGTAACCTCGGCTCTCGTTGGATTCGGACTATCTAGACTGAGTTTCAAAGGAAGAAATGCCGTATTCAATTTCATAATCTTTCAGATGATATTCCCAGGATTCCTCTTCATTGTTCCTCTATATGTACTCATAAGGAATCTCGGTCTAATTGACACCAGAACGGCCCTCATACTTCCTTCCCTCGTTTCCGCTTGGGGAGTGTTCATGTTCACACAGTCTTTCAGAGCAGTCCCTAACGAGTATCTCGAGGCGGCGAGGATGGATGGAGCTAATGACCTCTGGATAATAACAAAGGTCTTGATACCGCTAACCAGTTCAACCGCTTCTATTGTAGGTCTCTTCACTTTCATCGGAATATGGGATAACTTCATGTGGCCTCTGATTGTCGTGAGCGACTACACAAAGATGCCGCTTTCCGTACTCCTGGCAAGCTTCAACATGCAGTACGGAAGCTATCTGGGGCCGGTTCTTGCAGGTTCTGTACTCCAGACTATGCCAATGGTAGTAATATTCCTGGTGTTCAGAAAGTACTTCCTTCAGGGAATCTCTATGTCATTGAAATAAGGAGTGAGAGTTGTGATCAAACTGAAAAGACATCCGTTGAATCCTCTGATCTCTCCAGTTCCGCAACATCACTGGGAATCAAAGTATGTTTTCAACTGTGCAGTTATCAATCGTGATGGAGTATTTCACATGCTCTACAGAGCACAAGGCGAGGATATGGTCTCGAGAATCGGATATGCCGTTTCGCTGGATGGCCTCAGATTCAATCGTTTTGAGAAACCCGTCTTCACTCCTGGAAGTCAGTGGGAACTCTACGGTGTTGAAGATCCCAGATTGACTGAGTTGGAAGGAAAAACCTATATGCAATACACCGCATACTCACCTCAAGGGATTAGAATATCGATGGCTTCGACTCTTGACTTTCTTCGGTGGGAACGTTACGGCGTGATAATTCCAGATGTAGACAACAAAGATGCAGCTCTCTTCCCAAAGAAGGTTGGGGGTCACTATGTGATGTTCCATAGAATTGAGCCAGATATGCACCTGGCATACTCACATGATTTGTGTACGTGGTCGAAATTTACTTCCATCGCAGGTCCTAGACCGGGTATGTGGGATGACCTGAAAATTGGAGTGGGGGCTCCCCCAGTTGAGACAGAATACGGATGGCTAGTACTTTACCATGGTGTGGAGAATACCCCTAGACCTACTTACAGACTTGGTTTCATGGTTCTGGATTTAGAGAACCCCGAGATAGTTATTAAAAGAAGCGATGAACCAATTCTTGAGCCTGAAGAGGAGTGGGAAATCTTCGGAGGTGTTCCCAACGTCGTCTTTTCCGACGCGATGGTTGAGCATGAAGGTAGATATTTCGTCTATTACGGTGCGGCAGATAACCATATTGCCGTCGCTACAATTGAGAAAGAGGCTGTATTGGACTGGATAAGGAGTTGATTTAATGAAAAGATCATTGACACTGGTATTTCTATTCCTGGTTGCACTGGCATGTGCAGTCTCTATAAAGTTTGAATCGCTTTATAGTATTGAAAGAGCTTCCAATCTTCCTTTGTTGATGCCACAAGGTATTGAATGGGAGAGCAAGGCTGTATTCAATCCGACTGCCATAGTGGTCGATTCCACAGTTTATATGCTGTACAGATCTGAAGACTGGGCAGGAGTCGGTAGATGGAACGGCACATCCAGGATCGGCATGGCCAAGTCGGAAGATGGGTTTAGATTCTCAAGACATGATCTTCCCCTGATTTCTCCCACTGAACCATACGAAATCCCAGGTGGATGTGAAGATCCTCGCATAGTGAAGATTGAAGACCTCTATATACTGACTTACACAGGGTATGACGGCGGAAAGGCGAGGCTGTGCATCGCAACATCAACAGACTTCTCTAAATGGGAAAAGCTGGGACCGGTCTTTGAAGGTGATACATGGTCAAAGTCCGGCGCGATTGTACCTGCAATGATCGATGGTAAGTATTTCATGTATTTCGGTGATTCCTCTATTAAGCTCGCCTATTCAACAGATTTGAAGAACTGGACTATCTATCCCCGACCAGTAATGGAACCAAGACCAGGAGACTTTGACAGCAGGTTGATCGAGCCAGGCCCAACTCCAATAATCACCGATGAAGGAATTTTGCTTATCTATAACAGTGCTGATTTTTCGACGATCTACAGACCCGGAGCTGCCCTATTTGATATCGATAATCCCAGGAAACTTGTAAGAAGGAGTGATAAACCTCTTGTTGAGCCGGAACTCTCCTGGGAAAAGCAAGGTCAAGTTCCAAACGTAATTTTCATTGAAGGGGCGGTAGTCATAGAAGAAAAACTGATTCTTTACTATGGAGCTGCTGACACCTACATTGGCGCGTTCGTTGTCGATCTGAGCAACTGAAAAGAAAAACCTTTCTGGCATTTGCCTCTAGAGGTTCTTATTGGCTTTTCTTGGGGTCCGCTTCTGAACCCCTTTGCTTAGCAAATCAATTTCCTTCCGGCTAAGTTTCTTCACATCGCCAGGATTGGGAACGAGAGATATACCCAATGACCCGATTGATACTCTGACAAGGCTCACAACTGGTCTATTGAACACCTTGAAAATCTCTCTTATCTCTCGTTTATGGCCCTCATAAATCGTAATCGAATACTTCGAAAAGTTTCCTTCACTTCGTAGAAGCCTTATCTTGGCGGGAGCGGTCTTGAATCCATCGTTAAGAGTGACACCAGTCTTCACTGCCTGGAGGTCGCGATCGGCAAGAATTCCCTTTACTCCTGCAACATAAGTTTTCTCTATCTCTGAAGCAGGATGTGAAACAAGATTTGCAAGATCTCCGTCATTGGTCATCAGTATGAGACCACAGCTGTCTTGATCTAGCCTTCCCACATGATAGACCCTCTCCTTAATCTTTCCATCAATTAAGTGTGCAAGCGTTTTCCTTCCTCGATCATCGCTCATGGCGCTGAGATATCCAATGGGCTTGTTGACTAAATAGACTACCTTCTCCTCGCTGGAAAAACTCAGTCTGCTTCCGTCTAGAAGTATTTCAGAAGATTCAGGTCTTGTATCAAGTCTCGGATAAGTCTCTATCCTGCCGTTCAATTTCACTCTCCCGTCTAGAATCGCTTGCGTTGATTTTCTCCTTGACATCCCCGTTATCTGTGAGATTATCTCGTGCAGTCTCAAAATCATCTTCTCCCTCGCCGAAAGCCAAACCTTGAACGATCTCTGCAAGATCGTCAACCTGAAACAGCTCGTAGAACCGAGCACTAACTTTGTATAGGTAGGGTCTCCCGGGCAACTTAGACTTTCTCTTTCCTACAAGCCCCATTTTCGATAACTCTAGAAGCTGGGACTGAGAAGAACGTCCCCTAACAAGCTCAACATCATTCCTGGTTAGCGGACCTTTGATGGCTACAATTGCCAGTACTTCCATCTGAGTGTCTGTTATGCTTACTAGAGGCCTTACCGAAATTTGGCTCACATATGACTGAATCGATGCCTTTGTATAGAACCTAAGCTTTCCGTTGACTGACTTGATCATAACACCGTGTTCATGACCTTCATATTCTTTTTCAAGTTCTTCAAGAAGTAGCATAACCTGACTAAGCTTTATCCCAATAATCGAGGCTATTCGTGAAGGTTCAATCCCACTCTTTGCTGAAAATATCAATGCTTCCATGACAGCCTTCTTTGTCAATTCCTCGCTCACGAAACCTTCCTCCTGAGAGTGAGAGGTTCTACGTTGTCAAGATAATACCTGTTCAGTTTGAGCAATTCAAGAACTGCCAGAAAGGAAACGATAATTTCTGATCTGCTTTCGAGACTCATTAGAAATTTGTAAAGCTCTATCGTTTCATAGAGTTGCTCGATCTGCATCATTCTATCTTCGACGTTTATGCTTTCCGAGACTATAGTATATACCCTTTCTCTTAGCACAGTTTCTTTTAGTATTGCCTTGAACGCTTCTGTCAATTCATCTGGAAGATCTTCCTTTCTTTCTTGATCTACAGTTGGCCTCGCGGTTGCCCTTTCATAGCTGTATGCATCGTACAACTTCACCCTAAATTCCTTGGAAAGGTCCTTGAGAGCTTTATACTCCTCGACTCTTCGGTAAAGCTCCTTCCTCTGGTTGTCGAATACTTCAGCCTCGTTGTTACTGATTCTCGGAAGCAGAGCCTTCGATTTCATTTCCATTAGGGTTGAAGCCATGACAAGGAAATCCGAGGTCACGACCATGTCAAGTGATTTCATTTTGTTCAGATGCATGATGAACTCATCTGCAATCACTGTAATGGGGATCAAACGAATATCTACCCGGTGCTTCCTGACTAGATAAACCAGTAGATCAAGCGGTCCTTCAAATTCTGGAAAACTGAAGACCAGTTCAAGCTGCTCCATGGTCACCACCCCAGCTTCATTGCTTCGAGGACTCTCTTCATTGTCTCCTTTGCCGTTTCTCTAGCCTTTTGATTGCCATCTTCAATTATTCTGGAAAGTTCGGAAGTGTTTTCCTTAAGATACGAAAGTTTTTCCCAGACGGGAGATAGTTTGGCGACAAGATTTCTCTGAAGCACTCTCTTACATTCAAGACACCCTATACCTGCCGTCTTGCACCCTTGAACAACCCATTTCTTTTCTTCATCGGAGGAAGTAAATGCCTTATGATAGTCCCAAACCGGGCATTTCTCTGGATCTCCGGGATCATTTCTTCTCTTTCTGGCAGGATCTGTCATCATTGGAGCGATCATCTTCCATAGCTCTTTCTCATTGGTATCTATAAGAATATAGTTTTCGTAGCTCTTAGACATCTTTCTGCCGTCCGTTCCAGGAAGCTTAGGAACTTTTGCCAGAATAGGTTCAGGCTCTGGAAAGACCTCGGCAAATTGGTTGTTAAACTTCCTGGCAATCTCCCTGGTAAGCTCAACATGATATACCTGATCCTCTCCAACTGGAACTCCATTGGCAAGATACATGAGAATATCTGCGGCTTGCAGAACAGGATATAGTAAGAATCCACCACTTGATAGATCCCTGTTTGCTATCTGTTCCTTCTGATCCTTGTAAGTGGGGACACGCTCAAGCCTCGAAACAGATACAAGCATTGAAAAATACAGGAATAGCTCCGCATGTTCTTTTATAGCAGATTGAATGAACAGAACCGATTTCTCCGGATCAAGACCGACTGAAACATATGTTCTGATGATGTCGAGAGTCCAGTCGTGAAAGCTAGAAGTTTCATCAATGTGAGAAGTAAGACCGTGCCAGTTTGCCACGAAGTAGAAACATTGATTACCCTGGTCTTGCAGCTCTCTCCACTTCTCAAGAGTGACAAAATTCCCCAGATGAAGTCTGCCAGTAGAGCGCATACCACTTAGAATTCGCACTGAAATCCCTCCAAACCGAAACCCAGAAATATAAATGCACTAGCCGATCGCTGATGGCGACCACAAAGGGCCACAATGTATTTTAGCACAGAATGATGTTATCATATTCTCAGGGCAATCTAATAATTATTGGGAGGTTACAAATGAAATTCAACACCCTTCTTATCATACTTGTTGTTGTAATGGTTGGAATGACTGCCATAAACATGTTTATGGCATTTAACAACAGACTGGATATAGACACGCTGTCATCCAACAGCAACTATTCATATGACTACGAGGGCCGGGCTACACTTGATATCGAAACCGAGATTATTTTCAACAAACCCAGCCAGATGACACAATTCCTTGAACAATACGATAAACCTCAAGAAGAGCAAATGACAGATTTTCAGGAATCAATGAACCAGTTTGCGGAAAGCTTCAGCAGACAGATGTTTGTTGAGGATTTTCAATCTACGGCCACTGTTCTTGGTTCAAACAGAGTGAAGGTAATTGAACACGCTGTAATTGCGGGTTTTGCGGCCGTTGAAGACGGTGTAGTGAATACAGATATGGGAGAGATGGAATTCGATCTGACTGGTGAAGCTTATTCGCTGACAGTCTCTCTGCCTCCCGATGCAACGATAATCGGTGTAGATCCCGAACCCACGTTCTCCGCAGATGGAAATGTCTTCGTCTGGACCGATACAGGCAAGACAAACTTTCCAAAGATTCAATTTGCAAGAGGTGAGTAGCGTCAGCCAAGAGGCCTGTCTGTTCATTTCCCTAATAAGAGAATCAGCATATACTTCGGTGCTTACCGGTGCGGGTGTTTCCGTTGCAAGCGGAATTCCAGATTTTAGAAGTCCTGGAGGCCTTTACAGTAAAGTCTCACCAGATATATTTGAGCTCAGATCATTCATGAAAGACCCTGCCAGATACTACAAAGTGGCAAGAGAGAGAATCCACACGATGGAAGACGCCAAACCTAATGCAACTCATTTTCTCTTGGCGAAGCTCCAGAAAATGGGATTGATCAAAACGATAATAACTCAGAACATCGACGGTCTTCAACAGAAGGCTGGAGCAGAAGAAGTGGTCGAATTACACGGGACTGCCTCCCTGTTTGATTGTATGAAATGTGAAAAGGAATTTAGCAGAACAGAGCTTGAACTGATTCTGCAAAGAACCGACATCCCTAGGTGCAGTTGCGGTGGTCTAATAAAGCCAAGAATCGTCTTTTTTGGTGAGAGGCTTCCCGAAGATGCAATCGGAAAGGCGGAGGAAGCTGCGCAAGACTGTGATCTCTTTCTTGCTTTGGGCTCTTCACTGATGGTGTATCCGGCTGCTCAATTTCCAGTTATTGCCAAATCCTCCGGCGCGAAAGTTGCAATCATGAATAATAAAGAGACGGGTCTAGATTATCTCGCTGACCATCTCTTCAGAGTCGAACTGGAAAGATTTTCATGTGAAGTCCTCAATCTTCTGGATGAAGAATCATGAATCGGTAGTTTCCCGAGAAGTCCTTCCTAAACTCGCAACAATAACCTTTCAGGTCACGAGCCAGGCCAGTAAGCCCTTCAGTCTCGTACTGCGATATTTCGAGGTAGACTTTCTTTCCACTGGGTAGATGTCTGAGAAACTCTCTGTAGAAGTCAAGACCATCCTTCCCGCCGTCCAGCGCAATCTGAGGTTCATGGTTTCTTACAGATGAATCCAGAGAATTAATGTCGTCTGTCCTTATATATGGAGGATTAGAAACCAGGACTTCCACATGTTCCAGAAAAGAACCTAATCCTTCTATGTTGTCCGCCTCAATGAACTTTATGTTGTGAATACCGTTCCTCCAGGCATTTTCCTCTGCTAGTGCAAGGGCATCTTTCGAAACATCTGTTGCGTAAACAATCGCGGAAGGAATATGCCTGGCCAATGCGCACGCTATTGCTCCGCTTCCTGTTCCTATATCGGCAAATACTCTTGAACTGTTTTCGCCGTCAATGACAATCTCAACCAGCTCCTCTGTCTCGTTCCTGGGTATCAAGACGCTAGGAGAGAGCTTCAGTCGAATCCCAAAAAAATCTCTGAATCCCAGCACATAATCTATCGGTTCTCCACTGGCAACTCTCTCCACCGCAGCAAGGTATGTATTGGCCAGTGGAGAGTGGATTTCTTCAGTTTTCTTGAGGATAATATCGGCTTCACTTATAGACATAATTTCCTTCGCAAGCAATAACACAACAAAGCGGGAATTATCAATTCCCGCCTCGGCCAGTTTCTTCCTGGATATCTCCGTTAATTGCTGTAACCTCAAATTCCTAGCATCTTTCTTACGTCGTCACTCGCCATCTCAGGTGTCCAGGGTGGGTCGAAGGTAAGTTCCATTTTGACTTCACCGATCCCTTCGATCTCGCTCACCTTTCTTCTTGCATCTTCTAACATAAGCCCGGCTAAAGGACACATAGGCGTCGTCATTGTCATCTTAATTCTGACGTCGTTGTTTTCTTGCACTTCCACACCGTATATCAATCCGAGGGAGACAATATCAAAACCTATTTCGAGATCGTACACCTCCCCCAGAGCTTTCATAACAACTTCCTTTGTCACACTCAATCTACTCTCCTCCATCAGTCTCGTAGTATCTCTCTACAACAGCTTCTTCTTTGAAAGCTTTGAATTCCTGCTCTTTCCATATTCTCCAGAGCAAGTCCTCCTTCTCTACAATCAAAATTTGCCGTATCTCTTCCCTTACGTCATCAATGCCCTGAGCACCGGCCGGAGAATATGACTCAAGATAAATAACAGCATATCTGTTGTCAAGAGTCACGACTGAAGAAAGTAACTCGCCATTAGTCGGTTTGAAGAGAGATTTCACAAGCTCTGGATTCAGATTCTCAATCTCCTGTCTCGTGAAACTTCCCGACTGAACTTCAGGGAAGGTGTCGAGTACAGAAGCGGGATTAGCATCTCTAGATGCCGCCTTCCATACCGAGTAGGCTTCAGAGAAAGAATCAAACAGGAGCACTTTTAAATTGGCCCTTTCCTCCTCAATTGCATACCTGGAGGAGTTGGCCAGATAATACTGCTCAACTTCCTCTTCTGTAACAGTTGCACTTTCAGTAACAGCTTCATAGAGAGCACTGAGAACCTCTTTGTAGGCTAGATCCCTAACTACTTTCGCCTCATAGGAACTCAATCCATCGATGTATCCTTTGAGAATGTAGAAAAGATCCGCATCCGATTTCTCTATGTCCAATTCTGCGAGAGTATCCATGATCGATTTGTTGACAACGCCTCTAAGAACCTCGGTATCGGCTTCTATTCCGGCTTCCCTTGCATACTGAACAATAAGAGTCTCTTCGATCAGAGCCTCCAGAGAATTTCTTTCGTATTCCTCCAGCAGTTTCTGGCCGGCTTCAGTGTTCAGAAGCATCTCTGAAAACAGAGGGTCTACCTCTTCAATCCTCTTTGATATCTCAGTATAGTTGGGCAATACTTTCGAAAGGAAAGCATCCATGGTGATAACCTCGCCATTTACCTTGGCGGCTATCCCACTTCCAGACAACTCCTCCGTCTGTGCAAGCGCTGATGCAGCGAATAAAATAATCATCAGGGCAGCGATTAGCAGCTTCTTCAATTTGTACCCTCCTTCGCTTTTTCCCACAGGTGATTGAGCTCATCTATGGTCATGCTTTCAATTTCCAGATCGTACTTCTCAATATGACTCTCCATATCTCGAAAACGGTTCACAAATTTCTCGGTTGATCTCCTCAAGGCCGATTCAGGATCTACATCAAGGAATCTCGATAGATTTGCAATCGTAAAGAGAAGATCTCCGACTTCCTCTTCAATTTTCTTCTTGTCCCTTCCCTTTATAGCACAGTCCAGCTCTTCTATCTCTTCGTTTATCTTGCTGCGTGGACCGCTTATCTCATCCCAATCAAAACCTACGACCGAAGCATTCTCCTGAACCCTACGAGCCAGACTCAGTGCAGGAAGTGCCTTGTTGATCTTGCCTATAGAGGAACTTTCAGTAGAGTCTGCCCCCTTTTCCTTCGCTTTTAGTTCTTCCCACTGGCGATAAGAATAACCCTTTGAATCGGAAAAGACATGGGGATGCCTTCTCACGAGCTTATCTATTAGTAGCCTAACAACATCTGTAATTGTGAAGGCATTTCTCTCGGCAGCAATCTGTGAATGAAATACTACCTGAAGAAGGATATCACCTAGCTCTTCGGCAAGCTCTTCGTCATTTCCGCCATCTATAGCATCAAGCACCTCATATGCCTCTTCAATCAAATATGGTCTGAGCGTCTCGTGAGTTTGTGCTATATCCCATTCACAGCCTCCAGGAGATCTCAATTTCTCCATTGTCTCAATGAGTTTTACCCATTCGCTTTCCTCATATTTCCTCTTCAATTCTTGACCTCCATTGTAGCCAACCCGGCTCTAAAAAGCCTTGCACTACTTACTTCATTTTCTTCTGACCAGCGTGAAACAAGTTCTTTGGGAATCAATTCTCGAATCGGCCTGTAAGTGAGTCTGTGCCAAGTTGTCGGTCCGAATTCCCTCAGGGCATTCAGATGCATTTCAGTGCAATAACCCTTGTGCCTTTTATAACCATACTCGGGATACAATGAATCGAGAGAATCCATAATACGATCTCTAAACACCTTTGCAATTATTGAAGCACTGGCTATCGACGAGCTTTTTTGATCTCCACGGACAATGCACTCGCCCTTCACATCCAGTCTCAGCCACTTTCCGTCAACGATTACATAATCTGGCCTTTTAGAAAGAACGCACAGTGCCCTGTTCATTGCCAGCCTGGTGGCGGCCAAGATGTTGTAGAGATCTATCTCTTCAGGCGACGAAAGCCCAATACCTACTATTGAGTTCTCGACTATTCTTTCAAACAACGATTCTCTCACTCTTCTGCAAAGAGTTTTGGAATCGTAGACCCCTGTTACTGGATTCAGAACAATAACTGCAGCTGCTACAACGGGGCCGGCAAGAGGACCTCTTCCGGCTTCGTCTACACCAGCAATTATCTTGTGATCAACTCTGTAAGCGGCATCAAATCTAACAAGCTCAGAGTACTCTTCATCAGGTAATTTCATACTGAAATTATACATCACCATTTCGCAGGCTTCAGCACAAGATACAAACGCCACAGAATACGTGAATGAACGTAAGCAACCTGAGAATCAGTCTTAACCGCGGTAAAGATGATGATATAATCTCTTGAGTAGTAACGTTTTCTGTCAACCAATACAGAGGGTTTGGAGGTGTAGTGATGTCCGGAAATGAAATCAAAAAGGAAGACGCTGCAATTCTTGAGAAGAATCTTAGAACGATTTCTACGAGGATTAGAAGGGAAGGAAGAAAGGTTCTGAGGGACTTCCCGATCACTCCGGCCCAATTCGATGTCCTTCAGGTTCTCTTCTTCAATGGAGAAAAGAGGATGAGTGACATCAGTCGCTGGCTTGGAATAACCAAGAGCACGACAACAGGTCTTGTTAAAAGGCTAATCGATGCTGATTTGGTAGAACGAAGACGCTCAGACAAAGATAGGAGATCGTTCATTATCGACATTTCCGATTCCGGAAGAACACTTATAGAGAAAGTTATCGATAGAAGAGTGGAGTACCTGAAATCGGTAATGACTGAAATAAAGTCCGATCAGGTGAAGGCTCTCGAAGTAATTGTCAAGAATCTTCTGGAGATAATGGACTCCAAGAAAGCAAACGAATAATCGTCTGGAGGTAGTTTATGAAGAGAAAGAGTATTATTATAACTGGACTGGTTCTTGTTTCCCTGGCAGCAACAATCTTTGCTAGCACAGTGAGGATAAAGGGAGACACAGTCCTGGGATCTCTGCAGAAAGAGGTCTTCACTTTCATTGGAAATGTCTTTATTAACAAAGACGGAGAAATCTACGTTGAGACTCCACTAGCAACTGCGACAAAGGGTACCACTGACTGGGAGAGTTTTGTCACTGAAGGTGAAACCTTTGTAAGATTCCAAACTGGTGAGGCGACCGCTTCTTCGCTTGACTACAATCTTGAGAACTCCACCGGCACATTGCTTGAAAATGTTGAAGCAGTAATTTACTCGAAAGAGGATGATGATAAGGACATATATGTCTACAAGACTGAGATTCTCAATTTCGATCAGAAGACAGAATACTATGAGGGTTTCGCAAAGGAAACCGGGGAAGCAACGCCCGACCTGATTTTCATTGACTACAAAGGCGATCTAAATGTCGATACGCTCTACTTCGAGTATTTTGGTGATACGGGACTCCTTAATTTGAGAGGAAATGTCTTTGTTGACGATTTCAAGAACAGTCGAAAAATTTGGGCCGCTGAACTGATATACGACACAAACGACGACTCATTTGAAGGCAAAGATGTTGAGATAGAGCTTGTTTTCTAGCAGGAGGAAAGAACATGATTGACGTAAGGTTGGTTAGAGAAAACCCCGAAATGGTGAGGAGAGCTCTTGAGCAAAGGCAGATGACCTCAGAGCTGTTGGATGAGATCGTTGAAATGGAGTCGAAGAGGAGAGAGGCGCTGCAAGTTGTTGAGCAAAAAAAGGCCGAGAGAAATAGCATATCTTCGGAAATTGCCCGCGCAAAAGCAAGCAAAGACGAAAGACTTGCGCTTTCCCTTATGGAGAGAGCAAAGGAGATTTCTTCTGAAGTTAAGGAGCTTGATAACCGAACTTCTCAGATAGAAGAAGAACTGAAAGGCAAACTTCTCTATCTTCCCAATATTCCTTCATCGACCACACCTGTTGGTAAGAGTGAGGAAGATAACGTAGTTCTTAGGACATGGGGAGAACCGAGAAAGGTCAACTTTGAGATCCGACCGCACTGGGATTACGGACCGGAAACCGGGCTTATAGACTTTGAAAGAGCCGCGAAAATATCTGGAGCGAGATTCACGATTCTTAGAAGAGACTTCGCAAGACTTGAGAGGGCCATAACTAACTTTATGCTGGACCTTCACAATTCCAAGGGATACGAGGAAGTAGCTCTTCCTTTCATGGTTAAGAGAGAAACGATGCGGGCAACCGGTCAACTCCCAAAATTTGAAGAAGAAGCTTACAGAATCGATCCCGACGATATGTTTATGATACCTACGGCAGAAGTGCCTCTTGTTTCACAACACATGGACGAGATCATCGAAGGTGATCTGCCTAAGAAATACACGGCTTACAGTGCATGCTTCAGGAGAGAGGCCGGATCTTACGGAAAGGATGTTCGTGGAATGATAAGGGTCCATCAATTTGACAAGGTGGAACTTGTCTGGTTTACTCATCCTGATGAGTCGTACGATGCGCTTGAGAATCTTACCGCCGATGCTGAAGATGTTCTCAGGAAGTTGGAACTCCCTTACCGGGTAGTCTCTCTTTGTACCGGGGATATCGGTTTTGCCTCGGCCAAGACTTTTGATCTTGAGGTTTGGCTGCCATCTTACAACACTTATAGAGAGATTTCCTCCTGCTCAAACGTCGAGGACTTCCAACCAAGACGAGCCAACATAAGGTTCAGAGACAGTGACAACAAACTGAAGTTTGTACACTGCTTGAATGGCTCGGGACTGGCTGTTGGAAGGACTCTCGTAGCAATAGTCGAGAACTATCAGAGAAGTGACGGAAAGATCGATGTGCCCAAAGCCCTCGTACCATACATGAGGCAGGAGGTCATTGGTTAGTTGCCTAATGCTTTCTTTGTTCTGCCCGAAGACAACAGAGTTATTCTAGACAGCAATGAAACAAAGCATCTCAGAGTGACTAGAGCAAAAGTCGGTGATAAGCTGACGGGCATTGATGGCAAAGGAACGATTTACAGATTTATTCTCGAAGAACTTGGGAAATCATCTGCTTCGGGAATTGTCATTGAGCGCGAGTACATCGATAGAGACGAGAAGAGTATTACTATAGCCGTGGCAGCGACGAAGTGGCCACGGCTGCATATTCTGATAGAGAAGGCTACGGAATTGGGAGTTGATAGAATAGAACTGTTCAGCAGCCTCAGATCGATTTCCAGAGTTGATCAGAGTAAGCTGACTAAGCTCAATGCGGTCGCAAGGGAAGCTGCAAAGCAGAGTGTTAATCCTTACATTCCCGAGATTAGAATATCCGAGACTCTTCCTCTTGAAGAATCATTCAACGTGCTTCTGGAATTCAGCGGCAGGCCTTTAGCAGAAGTAGAAGAAGAACTTGCCGTTGTAAGAAAACTGCGATTGATCGTAGGACCCGAAGGGGGGTTCGCACCGGAGGAGATAAGAGACATCTCAACCCGATGCACTTCCGTTTCTTTGGGAAGAAGAACTTTGAGGGTCGAGACAAGCGTGATTGTTGTACTCGGAATTATCAGTTACCGTCTCGGCAGAATATAGGAGGTGCAAGTAGTGATTTTCTCACTGACTTTGAACGCAGCGCTCGATAGATTCTTATATACAGACTCTTTAATCGAGGATGATACGGTAAGGGTAGATAGAGTCAAGGATTACCCTGCAGGTAAGGGTGTCGACGTATCACGTGTAATAAATGAACTGGGAGGCCATTCGGTCTCAATAGCTTTCCTTGGAGGTCATACAGGAAAGATCATGGAAGAAATGCTCGATGACGAGGGAGTCGTTTATGCAACGGTAAGAAGTGAAGAAGAAACAAGGACTAACATTCTAATACAGACTGGAAGCGGTCAATACAGGATGAGTCTCCCAGGCCCGGTAATTTCGGAAAGGGAAATAGAAAAGCTGTGCAAGACGATCGATACCTTGTTGAGAAAAGGAGACTATCTTCTTATCTGCGGAAGTGTTCCTGAAGGAGTAGGCAGCGATATATACGCTCGACTATGTTCAAGGATGAGAAACATTGGAGTCAACGTCTACATCGATTCCGACAAAGAGCCGTTAATCGAAGGCGTTAAAGCTGGCCCTAGAGGAATCAAGCCAAATTTGCATGAACTACAGAGATTGTTGAATCGGGAACTTCATGGAGAGACCGATATAAGAAAAGCTCTATCCGAGGTCTCAGACAAATATTCGATCGGGGAGGTCCTTCTCACTATGGGAGGTGAGGGAGCCCTTGCACTTATCGGTGGAAGCTTCTATCGAATAAGGGTGCCCGAAGTTCCAGTCAAGAGCGCAGTGGGGGCAGGAGACTCTTTTCTTGCGGCTTACTGCTTGTCGAGACAATTGGGAGAGAAAAGAGAGGTTTCTTTGAAAATGGCAGGAGCAGCGAGCTCTGCTGCCGTCATGACCCCAGGTACCGAACTCTGCAGGTTCGATGATGTAATGAATCTCCTGCCAAAAATCACTGTTGAAGCCCTGTAATCACTCCTGTATGATCCACTTGACAGCGTATCTCGTCCGCCAACTTCTCTGCCGGCGTTCCGCACTTTGCATCTGATAGAGGTGATCGGATGACAGTTAGGGCAGATTTTGCAGCTTTCCTCAAAAAGAAAGGAAAGAAGCAGAATGTTATTGATACCATAGTAGCAGATATCATCTTGTTCGAACAATTCCTCCAAAACATCAGGAGTAAGTCTACCAAAGAGACTGATACAGATGACATTCTAAGATTCGTCGACGCCTGTGGAAAAGGAGAGAAGCTTCGAAGCATCGCTCTTTATTTCAGTTTTCTTTCAAGGCCCTCCCTTGCTGCACTTGCTTCGGAACTTCGTGAAATAGAAATTTCAGCGAAGAGGAAGGCACTCAGACTCGATCAGATTTCAAACTACGATAGAACGGTCGTGGACAAGCTGGCCAAAGCGGGTATAGTTAACACCTATCAAATGATCGAGGCTGCACGCTCAGCTGAACTGAGAGAAAATCTGGCTGCACAAACCGGTATTGAAATGGAGAGGATACTTGAATACCTGAAACTCTCGGATCTCTCAAGACTTAAAGGGATTAAGGGAGTCCGGGTAAGGTTATATTACGATGCCGGAGTAGATACTTTGGACAAACTGTCTAGCTGGGACCCCGAGGAACTGAGAAAAATGTTGATCGACTTCGTCAGAAGAACGGGTTTCGAGGGAATACCCCCTCTACCGAAAGAAGTAAGTACCACCATAGACGCGGCTAAGAAGCTTGAAAGACTTGTTGACTTCTGACGTTGCCTTAATTGATAGTTCATTCAGTTTGAATTGCTTTTGTATTGATTCAGCTTAGGGAAAAAACTCCATTATGATGCTTTCGATCAAGAACAAACACGCTCATATTTGTATAATCTTTAAGATGATTGTTGCGGAGGTGGAGTGATGCAAAGAGACACTTCCTTAAAAGAGGATTACATTGATTGTGTGAACTCCGTTATAGATTACATTGAGGAGCATCTATCATCTCAGATAACTCTCGACGATCTATGCTCAGAGAGCTTCTACTCATCAGTTCATCTCCAGAGAATCTTCTTCCACACTGTGGGCGAGACGATAGGCCAGTACCGCAAAGGCAGAAGATTGAGCGTCGCCGCCGACAAACTTGCGACAACCTCGATGACCATTCTGGAGATAGCTTTGCAGCTAGGCTACGATTCGCAAGAGTCTTTTACCAGAGCATTTAAGAGCAGATACTACGTGACGCCTGGCAAGTATCGCAGGCTTGGACTTCACTTCGTCGTTACTCAGAAAAAGATACTGTGTAAGAGAGACCTGATGGGCACAAAGGGAGGAATGAGAATGGAACCGAAAATCGTTCACAAACCTGCATTCAAAGTGATTGGCCTGAAGTACTACGGAAATGATCCAGCGAACAATTGCCCGAAGCTCTGGAGAGATTTCATGGAGAGGCATACCGAGATTGAAAACGTCATATCGGTTAAGGAAAGCTACGGGCTGATGTGTACAGGCGTAGAGGACTTCGTTGACGGAAAGTTCGATTATATTGCATCGGTGGCAGTCTCCAGTCTGGAGAACATTCCCGAAGGAATGGTTGGGGCAGTGATACCCGAAGCGACGTACGCGGTCTTCACTCACAATGGAAAACTGGATTCTCTGCAGGAAACTTACGAGTACATCTACGGAAAGTGGTTTCAGAATTCCGAGTATGAACCGATTGGACTGAATGAGTTTGAGTTCTATGACGAGAGGTTTACCGGGGAAGAAGACTCTGAGCTTTATATCTACGTCCCCATTAAGAAAAAGCAGTAGATCATAAATAAAGGGGACCGATTGATCGGTCCCCTTCATACTTCAACAGTTATAAATTGTGCTTCTTAAGAAAGTCGTCAATCACGTCTTCCAGATCAGGCTTTCCGATCTCCTGAAGCTCGTAGCCAATCCTTACGGCAGGCTTCTTGATATCAATGACTCTTGACTTTATCAATTGAACCCATAAAACAGAGAAGATAGCGACTCAAACCCGCATGGTTTCGTAGGCGCTATTTTTTTGTCTATATCTTGTAGTGGCAACTGAGTATAAGATAAATGCGGCTAGTAATTATACTAATAGTTGCGTATAGGAGTATTTGTATGATATAATGTAGTCATGTTTATAAAGCCTACGAAATCTAAGAACTTTACGTAT
>Ga0209164_1000789_pt1 | contig 55656 bp, 52 predicted proteins | sample MTBNYHSulfiMetaG_FD_187458 | JGI IMG/M metagenome (GOLD analysis project Ga0209164, IMG submission 187458) | Enrichment culture microbial communities from rom New York Harbor, USA that are MTBE-degrading - MTBE-NYH (New York Harbor Sulfidogenic)... | ecosystem: Environmental > Aquatic > Marine >... | reverse complement strand
TTGGCAGGAAACAAGTTGATATTTTATGAAAGGCCGCCGACTTCACTAATACAAAACGTTATGCGACATTTCTACCAGTAATCCTCAGCCCAAGATGTCATCGTTAAGCGATGCTTTGTAGGTGGAACAAACAACTCACTCTTTTAAAAGGTTGTTCTATTTCTCGTTTTTTGACTCGCCCATTTCCTTCAGCACGCCCATGGAGATGGTTGAGTGAGCAAATGCTCCCCCTGCCCTTAAAGCCACAGCGACAAAAATGGCCTCCGCAATCTCTTGATCGGTCGCTCCTGCTTTTTTAGCAGCCCTGACATGGCCTTCGATACAATAAGGGCATTGGGTTGTGTGTGCAACGCCAATGGCTATGAGTTCCTTCACCTTCCTGGCAAGAGCGCTCTCCTTCTCAAAGATTTCATTGTTGAAATTTCTGAAGGCTTGAAACATGTTCTTCTGGGTTTCCTCCAGGTCTTTGTAATGCTTCCGACCGTCAAGGGGATAGAAATATTCACTCATCTGGGTCTCCCTTCTTAGAGAACTTTGTGCTTATCAATTGTCTTCTTAACTCTACCTTAAAAACTCCTAAGCGCTATCCTCAAAATGAAAAATAGAAGTAAAGGTTTTAAGGTTAAATTTTTAGAGAGGTTCCGGAACCATTAATTTTTGTCTCATTCTTTTCTTCCAAGATTTATGGAAACCTAAGTTCATCGGGCCAAAAATCTGGAGGGATCGGTTTATCTTAAAAAGCCTTCGGAAGATACAGCCCCATGAGAGAAAAGAGGAGTTGAGGCTTTCAAAACCCTCCTGGAGCTTTTCGGCACTCATCCTTTTCGGAATAAACGTGACATGCTCCATATCATAAAGATCCCATTGATCGGTCAACAATCTCCCCTCCCTTTTTAATCTCTCCCGGAGAGGAGTTCCAGGGTAGGGAGTGAGAATAGGAAAAAGCCCACCATCCATCTTTGATTGATGGCAGAAGTCCAGAATTCTTTCAAAAGTATCTGGAGTGTCATGATCATATCCCAGGATAAAAGATGCTAAGATTCCAATGCCATGGTCACGAAATTTCTTTACCGCTTCGATCGGAGAAATACTAAGATTCGCTTTTTTCCCCATCAAAGATAGGTTCTCAGGAGAAAGGGATTCAAAACCCATGAAGAGCGCCATGCATCCACTTTCAGATGCAAGTTTGAGCAATTCCTCATCATTGACAAAATTGAGCGGAGCATGGCTGGCCCACTTGAATTTAAGGGATGCCATTTCCTGAAAAAGGGCTTTTGCATAGGGTCGGTTGCCGACGAGATTATCATCTACGAGGAAGAGAAAGATGCTTTCCTCTCTCAACCTGGTTAATTCCTCCATCACAAGGGGAATGGGTCTTGTCCGGCAACTTCTTCCGAAAAAAGAAGAGACAGAACAGAATTCACACTGAAATGGACAGCCTCGGGTCGTCTGAATAGTATTGGTGAAGAGATATCCCTTCCCTTTCACAAGATTCCTTCTTGGAATTTTGATTTCAGAAAGTGAAACAAGTTCGTTGTCCTGATAGATTCTCTTTAATCTTGCTTCCTGAAAATCTTTGATCACCTCTTTCCAGATCCGATCTCCTTCTCCTATGACCACGGCATCTGCATGATTTAATGCCTCCTCAGGAAGATGAGAGACGTGAAAACCTCCAAGAACAACTTTCTTCCCTTTGTTACGAAATTGATCTGCAATCTGATAGGCTCTAATGGCCTGGGGAGTCATCACCGTAATTCCGATTAGATCCGCTTCGGCGTTGAAATCAATTCTTCCCAAATTTTCATCGATGATGGAGACCTCAATCCCTTCAGGGGTTGAAGCAGCCAGTGTGAGAACGCTCAGGGGAGGAAATTTGAATTTAATTTGTCCCCAGAGATTCGATGGAGACCAACCAGGAACAATGAAGAGGATTTTCATGAAGAAGTCCCTTCCGATAGGGATTTAAGGCGCAAGAGGGCTAACTCTGTAAGCTCATCGTGCTTCCTCTCTCCGCCCAGAAGAAACCATCCCACCTTATAGATCCATCGATCAATCCTATAGACGAGGGTATGAGTCACCTCTGTTCCAGATTCTATTTTCTTCAAATCCCAAATCTCAATTCCACCCTTGAAAATTCCATTAAGAAACTGAGAAACAATCTGTCGGTAAATTTCTATGTGGATCACTTCTGAATCCCACTCTGGTTGAATTCGATATCGAAGTTTGAAATGGGTTTTGGTCCCTATGCCAAATTCGCCAGAGGTCATCCTTTCGACCGAGATCTGCTCCACGGGACACCACCGTTTTATTTGTTCCGGGGCGATAAGGATACGATAGACCCCTTTGGGTTTTATCTGGATTAGAATCCGGTGTTGATTCACCCTGCCCTTGAAGACTTTATCTCCCACGGGATAAGAAACTTCGAATTTCCTCTTAAGTCTTATTGCGGACATTCTCTTTCCAATAAGAGAAAAAATTGAACCACTGATCTGGATATTGGCTGATCATCTCTTCAAACCTCTTTGCAATCTCCTGAACTCCTTGTCTCACAGCCGTATTTTTATCAATATCTATTCTTATCGGTATGGGTTCGCCGATGATTCCCCAGTATTTCATCTTTTGTTTAAGAATAACAAAGACCGGTATAATAATCGCACCTGTCTCCAGAGCTAACTGGACAGCCCCCGTAGGAAAGAGGGTCGGATGGCTGAAGAAGTCGATTTCAACACCCTGCCCTTCGTAGATTCGATCTGCGACCATGGCCACAATCTCATTCTTTCTCAATTGTCTTGCGATCTCCAAAATGGCCAAGTTCAGTTTCTCCTTTGGGTCGATCGTAATGGTTTGAATTTTTGCCTTCTCCCGAAGTCTCATTTCATAACGGGAAAGATACTGACTTTCTTCTCGAAGAGTGAGAATGTTGATGGGATATCCCTTTGAAGCCAAGACATATCCTCCCAACTCCCAATTGCCCAGATGAGGGGTAATGCAGAGCACGCCCTTTCCTCTGGCAAGCGCTTTCACCAAATTTTCCTCACCGATCTCTTTCTCAACCCATTCGCCTTGATTGGAGGAGTTCAATCGATGCATGGCCATGTAGTCTAAAAGTTTAAGACAATAGTTTTGGAAGCATTGTTTTGCCAGATGAGAAACCTCTCTTTCAGAATACCTTCCATTGCCCATCACTCTAATATTCTGTTCCACATCTGCCCTAACTCTCTTAAGCACTGGAAAAACGAGATGGTTTCCAAGGGAGGCAAAGAATCGATGGGAAGACCTTGGGACCGTTGAGGAAAAGAGGTAAAAAAGGAAAATGAAGAAACTGACCTGCCTGCCGGTCAACAGCGTTTCCTCCTTCTCTCCAGAAGATCGAGGAAGGCCTCCAGGCGTGTCTCGACCCCCCCCGGTGCGGTATGTTCGTCAATGATCAGAGTGAGGATGGGAATATCCAGGTCTTTCTGAACTTTCATCAGGATCGTCTGCGCCACGAGTTCTGGCATGCAGGTGAAGGGGAAGATATGGATCACTCCATCGACACCATTTTTTGCAAAGTAGACCGTCTTCCCCACTGATTCAATGCTCTCCCCACCTGAATGAAATCGGAGGTAGGGGCGAGCATATCTCGATGAAAATTTAAACTGGTTTCTCCGAAAAGGTTTAAAACGGAATCGGTCGTTGGCGTAGTCGCTCAACCAGACGGACTTAAGAACCTCTACCCCTCTCCGAGCCAACCACAGATCGATCTCCATGTTGGCCGATGAATCCAAAACGGTGAAGAGTTCTCCAACGATGGCCACCCGGATAGGATCGACTCCGTTTCTCTTTTTCATCCTTCTGAACCAAAAGGAAATCATGAAAACTGACTTGAGGAGGCGGGGCAATGAGACGCTGTTATCCATCAAGGAAAGGCCCCTTTTGAAAATCTGATCAGCCTCCCCGACAACCACTTCATAAGGTTTGTAATGAAAGTATCTTTTCAGTGACCAATCCAAAATAGACAGCCGAATTAGAATGGAGAAAAAAAGTTTATAGAGGCCCCATTTCGAATGGATGTTAGCGATCCTCTGCATCAGGTCCAGCATGTCCCGGAGGTTGTCAGGATTGTGTGCACTTCCCATGGTGAATTGATAACCCAGATCTTTCAGAATCTGCTCCTGGATGACATCGTAATATCCAAAGCGGCAGGGTCCCCATCCTCCGATCATAAAAATCGTGTCGGCTCCCAGTTCGAGGGCCTCCATCATGCTTCCCAGTGTAACCTTAAATGGGAAACAAGCAAATTCAGGAGCATGCTTTGTCCCCAGGTCGAGCGTTCTTTTCGTCGGTTTGGGCGGGTAGATAATTTCCACCCCCGCATTTTTGAGAACAGGGCCGTATGCCCTGTGAAGCATTCCAAGATAAGGAGCCGTAATTTTCATCTTCGATTCTTCCTTCGAGCGATCATCTCCAGAAAGGCTTCGATCCTCGTTGAGAACCCGACGGTTGAAAGGTGTTCATCAAAGACAAGAGAAAGGATGGGAATCCTATCTTTGACATAATGCTGAACCAATTCGAAATTAAAGGAATCCTGGCCACATCCAAAGGAGGCGAGGTTGATGAGTCCTTGGATTGAACCATTCTGAGCAAAACCGATCGCAGCTCCTACCATCTCCTTCCCGAAGGACCAATAGATTCTCTTGCGAAGTTCGTCAATACCCGTCTCAATCTCCTGAACGGTCAGGGCCTCGGTCGTGAGGAAGTGATACCCTCTCCTTGTAAGTTGTTCAACAATGGTTCTTCTGAGAAAAGGTTCATGGGTGTAATAGGGCCTGCCAATAATCCCCAATTCAACTCTTCCGTCTTCTCTCTGTATCTTCGGGATATCGGGGGATCGACTTAAATCGAGCGCTGTCTCAAAAAGGAATCCTCTCTGGAGGAGCGTTCGAAAACGTGTCTGCCTCGCCACACCCAATGAATAGTCCTTTTCCACCTTTTTCTGATCCTTTGAAAAGACCTCCCCAACTTTCAGATAGAAGAGTTTTTCTGCTTTGGTCCCTTCCGCTTTGCAGTGAATGGGAAAATCGATCAATGGCGGAAGCGAATCGATGGCACCGAGGACCATATCCGGCAGACCAATCAACTTAGGACACATATAAGCATCTGGTTCAATACTGATATATCGGGGAACAAAAAGGAAATCTACGTTTCCCCTGATCGACTCGATATGGCCAAAATAGATTTTAACGGGAAGACAGAGGTCGCCCGGCAAAAGCTTAGAGCCTTTTCGGATCGTTTCCTCTGAAGTAGGAGGAGAAACGACCACCTCTAATCCCAAGGCTTCGAAGAACGTCTCCCATAGAGGAAAATAGCGGTAGTAGAGAAGTCCTCCGGGAATTCCGACTTTCGTCATCCTACCCTCCCGCTTCTCTTTTTCCTTTCGATGGTCTCCAGGAAAGCTTCCAGTCGCGTGAGGACTCCTCCGGCCCCTGTCTGTTCGTCAATCATCAGACAGAGGTAAAGGGGTCTCCCGTCTTCTCTCACTTTGTGGCTCACCAGAGGTTCAATCATTGAATCGACACCACAGGCGAAACAGGTGAGATAAATGAGCCCATCGATTTCATTGGAACGGAGGTAGTGAAGGCTAGCCCCTAAGATTTCCTTTCCAAAGGTCCAGTAGATATCCTTTCCCAGTTTTTGAACTTCGAAATCGATTTCTTCTGAGCTCACCTGCTCCTGTATGTGAATAGAGACTTGGGCCTCCTCCAAGGTTTTTATAAAATTGAAATTGAAGTACGGATCATATAGACAGTAGGGATGGCCAACGATAGCAATCTTTTTATCCAAACCTTCTTCAGTTTGACCAGAGTGGTTTTCTTCACGTTTTGGGAAAAGTTCAGAATCCTTCTCTCCTCTTCTCATTTTCTCTCTAAAAAGGGTTAATGCCGCTTCCCCTTTTTGATATGCCTGTTTGATTTCTTTTGACCCCTTCCCCAAGCGAGATGCCATTTCAGAAAGGGAATGGGATAGACGCGTATTTCGATATCGTTCGTCCACATAGGGATCCAAGATGAGCGGGAGATCTGGAACGGAGTATCGGAGCATTTCTGGCAGACCTGCCAGCCTTGGGCAACAGCAGGATTTTCTATCAAGGCTAAGAAGGCGCGGGATGAAAAGAAAATCGACCTGATCTTTTATATTGACGGTATGGAAATAGGCCATCTTGATAGGAATGCAGTTGTCATCATCAGCGAACTTGAAACCTTCTTCGATGAGTCCCCGATGAGCTGGCCTTGAAACCACAACCTCGAATTCCAATGCTTCAAAAAAAGTATTCCACAGTGGAAAATATCGATAATATAATAGAGCTCGAGGGATTCCGATCCGAATTGTCATTCGTTCTTCTTTCGCTCCCTTCGGCTCTGGAGAAGATCGACAAAGGCACTCAGTCGTGTGGTGACCATCGTTTCAGAGAGATTTTCGTCTAAGGCAAAGGTTAGAATGGGAATATTGTGTTCCCGACTCACCCTGACCAGAATATTTTTAGCAACGGCCTCCAGCATGCATCCTAAGGGAAGGACCTGGATAGCGGCCTCATAACCATCTCTCTTATAGAGAATGGGATAGCCGATGGAGGAATTGCATTCCCCTCCGATATTATGTCTCAAATAAGGCCTTGAAGCCTTGATCGCCTTCCGTTTTGATCTCGGATTTAAAAAATCTAAATGTAAAGCATGGGTGATCTTATGCGTAACCCAGACGGTCCGGGTCACCTCCACTCCCATTTCTCCCAGCCTTCGTTCGATCTCCTGATTGGCATGGGGGTTGATGACCATATATCCTTCCCCCGTAATCAGGATTCTTAGCGGTTTCTGAGTCGGGTCTTTCTCGATTCGATCCAGTTTCTCGAGGCATTGTTGATTGGCTTCCTTCAGCTCTTTGAAGTTGGAGGCCTTGTCAATCAATCTCAAACAATCGGTCTCAACCCTTGTAGTCTCCCCTCTTTTTATCTCTAGAGGTCTAACCTTGTGGACTATTCTTTCAATCCTCTCACACAGCCTTAACTTTCCCCAACTGAATCGTAAGGCCCAGAGCGTTTTCCATAACGATGCGCCCCAATCTCTTCGTTCTTGATTGAAGCGCTGGAAATAATTACTCCAGAGCCGGGTATCATCCATCGCAATCCAGGTAAACTCGAACCCAAGATCCCTCAGAATCTGCTGTATGACGATATCGTACATTCCGACTCGACATGGTCCGTGATCACTGACCATGGCGATCGTATCAGCTCCTCTCTCGAGGGCTTCGATGAAGTTCCCCAAAATGAATTTAAAAGGAAGGCAGGTCGAGGGAGGAGAGTATTTCATTCCAAGATGAAGGGTTCTCTGGCTGGTCTTTGGTGGAAAGATAAACTCGGGTCCAACCGTTCTTGCCATCGCGCCGAGGAAAATGTCCATATGCCCGACATTGGGGACGGTAAGCTTCATGGCTCAATGGGACCCTCCTTTTTGAACCTGGGCTTCCCATTTTCCACACCGATCTCCCCAGTAAGAGATGACCTTATCTTCCATGATGAATTCGACGATCTCACAGATATTTTCACAATCCTTACAGATAAAATTTTTTGTGCAGCAGGTAACATCCACGATCCTGAAGCCTTTAAACTGGGTCTTCGCTCCATCCATCTTCTCCTTGGCTAAAAGAGCGGCGCCAATGGCTCCCATAACATTATAGTATTCCGGGACATGGATCGCCTCTCCCAATTCCCTCTCAAAGGCCTGTTTAATCCCCAAATTTGCTGCAACCCCTCCCTGAAAGAGAATTGGCCTCTTGAGGTCTTTACCTTTTGCCACATTATTGAGATAATTTCGGACCAATGCCTCGCACAGTCCGGCGATGATGTCACTGAGATGGCAACCCATCTGCTGTTTGTGGATCATATCGGACTCAGCGAAGACCGTACATCTCCCTGCAATCCTCACTGGTAGTTCGGATCGGAGGGCATACTCTCCAAAAGATTCGATGGGAACGCTTAGCCGGAGGGCTTGCTGGTCCAGGAAGGAACCCGTCCCGGCGGCACAGACCGTATTCATTCCAAAGTCGATGACGAGCCCATCCCGAATGATGATGATCTTTGAATCCTGTCCACCAATTTCGAGAACGGTCCTGACATCAGGGAAGAAGTGGAGTGCCCCCATGGCATGGGCCGTAATCTCGTTCTTGACAACATCGGCGCCCACGAGAACCCCGGTTAATTGCCTAGCACTCCCGGTGGTGCCTACACCGCCAAACTCAACCTCTTTGGGGAGCACAGATTGAATTGCCCTTAATCCTTTTTGGACTGCCTGGATAGGTTGGCCGTGGGTGAGAAGATATTGTTGACAGATCACTTTCCCTTCCTGATCTATAACAGCAAGATCGGTACTCACTGAACCCACGTCAATTCCAAGATACCCTTTCATCTCAACTTTCCTTCTCCTTCGGGTGTGGTGTTCAATCGATTCGATCTTCTCTCACCATTCTGCATTAATCCTTCCCAAACTCGATCCGCAATGTCTCCATATTTTCTGGCATACTCATCAACGAGTTCTGAAAGATGATTGTAGAAAATCTCTGCTCCGGGATGGGTAAAGTATACACCCGGCAGAGAGGCCATTTCCCTCCCGACCTCAGGACGGTCAATTAGCATACAAGGTCTGAGAAGGTTTCCCAGGTAAGGTTGGCGTGAACGAATGGTTTTGAAAAAAGGTGAATTGAGAACTTCGAGAAGAGATTTTCCTTTGATGTTATCAGAAGCAAAATGACAGAAGACGCATGGCTCCACATCACCCTGGGCATTGATATGAAAGTACATCTTTCCCCCAGCCATGCACCCATTGGTTAGTCTACCGTCATTCCAGAAATCAACAAAGAGAATCGGTTTAGCAGCCCGGAAGCGGACGAGCGCCTTTCTCAACTGGTCTCTCTGCCAAGGTACCGGCATCCATCGAATATCCGGATTTCTGCCTATAGGAAGACACATAAAGTACCAAATGAGAATGGCGCCCTGCCCAATTAAAAAATCGATATATTCATCACTGGCAAGAAGGTCTGTATTCTCTTTGGTTTGGGTAAGGGAGCAGGCAAATAGAACTTTCGCCTCCCGAAGAAGGGCCAACCCTCTCATCACTTTCTGAAAATGTCCTTTCCCTCGCCTCTGGTCTGTCTCAGTTTCATATCCTTCCAGGCTGACGGCCGGAGACACATTTCCTAAATCAGCTATTTTTCCAACCGTGACTTCATCCAGAAAACCTCCATGGGTGAAGACATGAAAAAACATTTTTGGATGGTCTTTGTAAATATCGAAAAGGTCTTTTCGAAGAAAGGGCTCTCCTCCCAGGACAACGACTAGGTGGATTCCCATCTCTTCGGCCTCGTTAAAAATACGATGAATCTCTTCCGCCTCTACCTCTCCATCTCTCGAATAATCCCCTGCATAGCACCCGTAACAATGGAGATTGCACTGCATGGTTGGGCTGATGAGCATCGCCCGCGGAGGGTAAAATCCAGTTCTTGATGCAAAATCCTTTCTTTGGTTGGTTCCTTCTAAAAACTGGTTCATTAAAAAATGGACGATCTTCTCGCACTGCTTTAGATTACTTTCACGAAGGATTCGTTGAGCTATTTCAAGGGAAGGATGGTCCCCCTTGAAGAGTTCTCGAATCCATTTAATTTTTTCGCGATAAGAATCTTTTTGGGGGATCTTTTCGGCAATGCGGGTTAAACGGATAATGTTTTCTTTTGAGTTGATAGAAAGCAGTGAAAGAGCAAGGGTTGAAAACTTAACCAGGGAGATTCTCTTCAAACGAGATGAATTACTCATGATTTTCCCAAGGATCTTCGTTACAATAAGTTAGCTCAAAAAGGAACGATTTGCAATCTTTCCGTCCGGCTTCTTAGTCTTCCCCCCACAACTTTTTCCCTGAGATTCGATAATAAGCCTCCTTCGCTCTCGACCTCACCTTTGGATTTTGATCCTGGGTGGCTACTTTTTTCAACTCTTCTAAAGCAATATGATCCCCTAAGTACCCCAGGGTTCGTGCAGTAAAGGCTTGTATATAAGGATCGTTATCTTTCAGGAGATCAATCAACTGCGGAATCGCTGCTTTGTCCCCCGTGTAAACCATAGGTTTTTAATCGATCTTTTTTCTTGGAAAATACCGCCAAAAATAATAAAGCCTGGCTTCATTATTTCGATAACCAGGCTTAATCCCCTTCTCATCCCCCCTCCCTAAAAAGGGCTTATTTTAGGCGCTAAAAGACCTTAAGGGTGCAAGAAGTCAATACGACCAATTTTCTTTCATCTACAGTGTATATCGTTGATTAAAGAATACACGAAGTGTTGATTTTGTCAAGTTATTTTTGGAGGTCTCCAAGGAAAGGATCTATTCAATAAAAGCACACCATTACCAGCTGCCACCGCCGCCGCCGCCAAAGCCCCCTCCGGAAAAACCCCCTCCTCCAAAACCTCCACCGCCCCCCCCACTTGATCTGGGTGCCGAGAACATGGCAGAGCTAAGGTTCGAGGTCACTGAATTGATGGAGTGAGTGAAAACGTACGGGCTGAAAACTCTGAATCCAGTTGGCGAAACATACCAATTCGGTGGCTCCTGGTAAATCCCTTCAAAGGCTTTCGCCCAGTTATCTGCCACATCCAGGGCGATCGCGTAAGGCAAGAACTTAGAGAAAAGGTTTTTATCCCCCATCCTCTGGAGTTTATCTTTCTCTGCACGATTCATAAATTCCTGAAAACCCAGAATATCCATATAGGCCGAAGATCCTGCCCTTGTCTTTGCAGGCATGAACTTGGCAAACCCAATAATAGGTAGACCTGTCAGCGCCCACGCAAAAATGACTTTCACAATCGAACCGGGCATCAGGAATCCGAAAATGAGCCCACCGAAAATCATGATAAGGAAACCTGGCACAAGATAGGATTTGGTCACCCGTTCGGGGCTTCTTAGAAAATATTTTTTCCTCACCAGCTCCCCATACAGGGTCTTTTTTAGCAAATCCAAGTTCGTATAAAACTTATTTTTCAGACTCGAGACGAAGACACCGGGTAAATCCCCTGGCAAGAGACTTTTCATGAGTTCCATTTCAAAAAGATTGAGATTCGAATCGGGAGCTTTTACCTTTTGAAGATAATAATCCGAGCGATCAAAGATCAATCCTTCTTTCTTTGTTTCTTCGATTTTGATATATCCCTTGACGGCAAGACCGACAATGGTGGAAGTGATGTCTCTCGGATCGAGTTTCTCATCCACGAGGGCCCCTACTTCACCCGGGCTGAGGGGCTTATGATCGAACTTGGGAGGCTCATACATCACGGTAATGGATTCCCTCACTCTTGGATCCCTTCCCTTTCGATACCAGCGATTGGCCATATAAAGGAATGAAAAAATGGGAAGTAAAAATATCCAGTTCTCTCCAGGGTTGACGGCCCATAAAAATTTCTTCCATGAGGATGGGGGAAAGACGAGTCCTTTGTCCCATCCGAAGACAACGGTCAGCCCCTCTCCCATCTTGAGGCTTCTCTTGGCAATAAATTTCCCGCTGTTATCGTAGGTCTCATATCCGCACTCTTCTTTTGAACCGTAGCTTCCCTCATAGCCTATGGCCATTAAATTCTTACTCTTATCCCCGGTGGTCAAAGATACAGTCGCAGAAGCCTCTTTGATTGGTGCCTTCCAGTAATTCCCTGTCACATTCCAGTAAAGTTCATCATGGTCATTGAAAAAGAGAATCACATTTTCGACTTCATAGGTCACAATATAAGTCTGTCTCCCCTTGACATATCGTTTGGCATCCCCAATTCTGATGTTTATAAGATGACCCATCCTTTTAACCTGGTGTTTCCAGGCTTTTCCCGATTCATCCGTCACAGATAAAACCTTGATGGGGGTCGTGATTATTTTGCTAAACTCATCCCGATATTTAAAGGGGAGCTCCCGATAAATCCCATGACTCGACTGGTGGAATTCCACCTCGATCGTCTCTTTGACGATCACAGATGAATCTTGTTCGATCATGATATCCGAGTGGAATTTATTGATGGTGAAGTACTGAGCAAAGGCAGGAGAAATAAACAGGATGAGGTTGAGGCTGAGGAGGAAGACAACCAATATAGGAAACCTAAATGATTTGGAATAGCTTTTCATTAATCTCTCCTCATAAGAACTTCCAACATACAGAAATCCCCCCTCTCCCCCCTTTCGTAAAGGGGGGAGAGGGGGGATTATTCATTAAGAAAAACTAACCTTCACAGGCTTCCTCTCAGCCTCGGGGGCTTCGAGTTGGAATAACTCTGCCTGCTTAAAATTGAACTGAGAGGCTATAAGATTTGAAGGAAATGATTCGATCAGAATATTATAATCTCGTACCACAGCATTATAATAGCGCCTTGCCATTTCAATATTGTTCTCCAATTCCTGCAATTGGGATTGAAGTTGCATGAAATTGGCATTGGCTTTTAATTCGGGATACGCCTCTGCCACGGCAAACAGGCTCTTGAGTGTATCCCTGATCATATTTTCAGCCTTGGCCATTTCCGCCGGAGTGGTCGCCTTCATTGCCATGGATCTTGCCTCTGTCACCTTCTCGAAGACAGTCCTTTCATGGGAGGCGTATCCCTTCACGGTCTCCACCAGATTGGGCACGAGGTCATATCGTTTTTTGCACTGGACATCAATATCCGACCAGGAAGACTTAACCGTGTTCCTAAGCCGGACGAGTTTGTTATAGATGGCGACGACAGCAATGACAAGGATGGCAATGATGATGAGAATGATGAGTAAAGTCATTTTTCCCCTCCGCTCTTGAGATCATGTTGTAGATTACAGAATTCAAAGGATTTTTTCAAGCTTTCATTATTATTGTTGCCTTCTAAAGAACCGTTCAGCTCTCTTGACGGCGGGCCAGAGGCCGAGATTCATCGGCCCAAAGATGATCAGACTTCTTCTGAGATGAAAAGGATTGAAGATTCTCTTCAACATGGAGGGTAAGGAATAGAAAGACCGATTGACCTTCCAGAATCCTTCTTGCAGCTCTTCAATGGTCATCCGTTTGGGCTGAAAGACCACCGTGGCCATATCATACTTCGACCAATCCTCTGTCAGAAGCCTTCCTTCCTGTTTTAATCTCTGATAGATTCGAGTCCCCGGGAAAGGAGTCAGGACGGGAAGGAAAGCTCCTTCGATTCTATTCCGCTCTGCAAATTCCAAAAACTCATCGAAGACCGACGGGTCATCGTAATCATATCCAAAGACAAAAGATCCGTAAACCCCAATCCCCTCATCATGGAGTCTTTGAATTCCTTCCTCATAGGCCTCAATTCGGTTAATTCGTTTCCCCATCAGATCAAGGTTCTCCTCGCGAAGGCTCTCAAACCCGATAAAAAGCCCATGGCATCCTGCTCTGGCCATCAGGGAAACGATCTCTTCATTTCCAGCAATATGGATTGGCCCCTGGCTCACCCATCGCAAACGATAATGGGAGAGCATATGGAAGAGTTCTCTGGCATGGGAAAGGTTCCCGACAATATTATCATCGACAAAGAAGATATAACCTTTTGATCGCTCCAGGGATTGAATCTCTTTCTCCACTTCGGAAACCGGTCTCATCCGGTAAGTTCTGCCATGAAGCGCGGTCACCGAGCAGAACTCACAGTCATAAGGACAACCCCTTGTGGTCTGAATCAGATTGTGAAAGAGGTATCCCCTCGGAGGGAAAAGATTCCTTCTCGGATAGGGAAGACGGCTAAGGTCCGTTCTCTCTTTCTGACGGTAAAAGGGTCTCATCGTTCCCCTTACGGCATCCTCCAACATCTCCATCCAGATCTCATCGGCTTCGCCTATGGCCACACTGTCGCAATGGATCTTCGCCTCTTCGGGAAGCCAGGATGCGTGGATCCCTCCGATCACCACCTTTTTCCCCCTCCTTCGAAATTCGTCCGCAATCTCATACCCCCTCGGTGCCAGAGGGGTAATCGCAGTGATGGCGACCAGATCGACCTCCTGATTGAAATCGATCTCCTTGAGGCTTTCATCCATGATGCGGATTTGATGATGCGAAGGGGTGAGCCCCGCGAGAAGGGAAGTGGAAAGCAAGGGGAATTTAAATGCGATCACATCCCAGAAGCTTTCCTTGGGCCATCTGGGGATAATAAAAGAAATCTTCATTCCAACTTCTTTCCTTTTAAAAACTGGGCTAATGGTTTAATCTCCACCCCCTCTGGAGTGATCCACTGAAACGTATCCTTTGGCAAGGGTTGATTAACGGAGATTTCTTTCAATTTCACGTCCAAACGAGTCTTCTTCTCTGGCATCTCGATTCGAATCCGGTTCGGAATCTCATTGCCTTCAGGCTTTTCTGTTGAAATCCTAATGTTTGCCTTTGCAATGAGATCTCCAAATTCTGAAATCTCGCCAGTATAGGCCCTATTCTGCATGGGGCTGAAAAGAATAAATTCCCCCCCTCTGTAAAGGGCAATAAACACAACACTCATTCCAAAGGGGTGATAACCCAGGATGCGAAGCTTATCCGGTTTCTCATACCGGACATCTCCGTTGAGAAGAAATTTAAACTCCTCACCTTTTCTGACGGTATCGATACGAATCGAGGCCTTTGCCCGGACAGAATCTGCAGAGGAAAAGGCTTCAAGAAGTTTTGCCATGGGATCCTTCACAGGAGGCGCCTCTATGTAAGGCATCTTAACCACTTTCTTGGGGCACCCTGAGAGAAAGAATACCAGTAGAAAGAGAATCATAATGGCAAACCAGGGTCTTCGGAACATTTTATTGTTCTCCTTTCGCAAAACGGTTCCACACCGCTTCCGCAGTTAATTCCCCCGAGGCAACCACTCCAGCAATCCCTCCTCCAGGAGATGTCCAATGTCCCGTGAGATAAAGATTGGGGATGGGAGTGGTGCGCGGAAGCCGATAGATCCCGGATTGTCGTGGGATCTGTGCCCATCCATAGGCAGCCCCCCATCGGTTGTGAGTCCATTGCTCAATCGTCTTCGGGGTGGTCTCTACTTTGACCACGACTCGCTTCTCCAGATTGGGAATGAACGCAGAGGCTTTTCTGACGAGGCATCGGGAGAGTTTATCTTTAACTCTCTGATTCCAATCCGGACTGAAGTGATAGGTCGTTTTACAGCTCAGGCAGAGGGTGCTCTTCCCTCTGGGTGCATGGGATGAATTGACTTTCGATGGGGCGAGGAGATAGAAGGGAGCCTTTTCAGAAATTTGATTCTTCGAGAGAGATTCATATTCCTTCTGAAGATCATTCTCAAAGAAAACCTCGTTATTTGAAACGGAAAGCTCATCCAATCCTCCTTCGACCCCCAGATAGAGGATAAAATAAGAAATGGAAGGCTTCATCCTTTTTAATCTTGATCGAAATCCGCTTGGAATTTGGTCCTCTCCGATCAGACCGGTAAAGGTGGAACGGGCATCGATATTAGAAATGACGGCCTTCCCGGTTATTTCCCGGCCATCTTTCAACTTCACACCAATCGCCTTCTTCTCTTCGATCACGATTTGTTCAACTTCAAGGCCCGTTAAAATTTGGCCTCCCATCTTCTTGAAAGCTTCTCCCATTTTAGATGGAAGTTGTTCGACCCTCCCTTCAATGCAGGAGACCCCATAATTAAAATAGGACATTTCAACGCCAGCCATTCCTACTATAGAGATTTCATCCGGGGGAAGCAGCGCATAGGAACTTCGGATCGAGAGAAGCGTCTTCAAAAAAGGATGGGAAACAAATTCCTCAAGGAGTTCCCCATAGGTCTTGTCTCCGTATCGTGAGAGAAAAGGATACCGGGAAGAGAAGGAAGAAGGTTCAAGCCAACTGAAAGAGGAAGGAACAGTGGAAAACTCTTCATAAATTTTTTTCAAGATAGCATAGACTTCAATGATTTCTTTCCTTTCTTTCGGGAAAAGCGAAGAGAGGTTTTCGATATGGGTATCCATTCTCGAGGATTGACTCAACTTCCGATCCGAAAAGTGATATTCTCTCGCAGGTTCAAGGGGAATGAAACGGATGTCATCCAGGAGGTTCAATGTCTCAAGGAGACGCGATATCCTTCCCCCTTTCTGGCACTCCCCTAAGGATTGCACCGAGAGATCAAAGGAAAACCCTTCTTTCTCGAAAGAGGTGCAACACCCTCCCACCTTCTGATTCTTCTCAATCATCAGGACCTTCAAACCTTTTTGGGCAAGGAGACAACCGCAGGTGAGGCCTGCCATTCCTGCTCCGATAATGATTACATCCGTATCAGGCATGACTTCTGCAGTATAACATAGGATTTTATCTCTCGTCGAATTTCCCTCTGACACAAAGGACGAAGTGGCCGAAAATAAAGGATCGTTTTACAATAAGCATGCGAGGTCGATATGGGTGAGGATAGAAAATTTATTTCAGGAATGATTCCCCCTATAGAACGATCTCAGCTTGCTTGGTGGTTTGCGTTCCAGGGGAATAAACTTCTTATTTATGAAGAGCCCTCCGGAGTAAATCCTGAGCGGCGCTTTTCTACCGAGCATTCAAAGGGAGAACCTGGCGCCGCCGGATGGGTTCCCCTCCCATGCCTTGTCGATTTTGTAGAGTTGAGAATAAAAACTCTGCGGGAACATTATCTGGGCCTTTTCCAACATCGGCCTTGCTATGCTGTTGAAGTCATTGAAGGATCGATTCCACCATTGGGGATGACTTTTGAAGGATTGCGCCAGGTTTACGGTCGTTTGGATGAAGACCTTTTCTGGATCGCAGCCCGGGCAGTTCAAATCATTGATTGGGACAGGACACACCAGTTTTGTGGCCGATGTGGGTCTCCGTTAAGAACCAAGACCAACGAACGGGCTAAAGAATGTCCCCAATGCGGTCTGCTTCATTTCCCGCGTCTGGCTCCAGCGATCATTGTCCTTGTCGAGCGAGGTCGTGAGCTGCTTTTGGCCAGATCACGTCACTTTATGCCAGGGATGTACAGTGTCCTCGCTGGATTTGTTGAACCCGGTGAATCCCTGGTGGAGGCAGTGATGCGAGAGGTGAAGGAGGAGGTGGGCATAGAGGTCACAAACATAAAATATTTCGGGAGTCAGCCCTGGCCTTTTCCCCATTCTCTCATGATCGGATTCACGGCCACTTATGCGAGCGGTGAAATTTCACTCGATGACGAGGAGATCGAAGATGCCGGATGGTTTACCGTCGACCATCTGCCACACATCCCTGGAAAAATCAGTATCGCCCGCAAACTGATAGACTGGTTCCTCGCAAAACAGGAAACTTCCCAAAAAGTTACAATTGACAAGAAAATAATTTTTGATTAAATTGGTAACCTGCTGAAAATCAATAAAACGAATTTCTTTTCCCTCACCAAGGTAAAATGGAAGATTTAGTGCTATAATAAAAGCCCAAGGGGAATGGATTGACAAGAGAAAGAAAGTTTCGTTAGGTTTTGGAGGTATGAAGTGGAAAACAAAAAGTTCATTTTCAATTTCACACCTACGGGAATGATCCCCACCAAAGAAATAACTCCCCATATCCCCATCACTCCGGAGGAAATTGTAAATCAGGTCTCTGAGGTAACGGATTTTGGAATCAATATGGTTCATCTGCATGCTCGAGACCCGATCACCGGGGAACCTACCTACAAAAAAGAGGTTTATGCGGAGATGATCCGTGGAATCAGAAATAGACATAAAAATCTAATCCTGTGTGTCTCGACCAGTGGTCGGACATTTAGTGAATTTGAGAAGCGTTCTGATTGTCTCCACCTGGAGGGTAAATTAAAACCGGATTTTGGAAGTCTGACCTTGAGTTCCCTGAATTTCAATAATCAGGCGAGTATCAGTACTCCGCAAATGATACAGGCCCTTGCCAGAGAGATGTTGGAGAGAGGAATCAGACCCGAGTTGGAAGCATTTGATGTGGGCATGATCAATTATGCTAAGTATCTCATTGAGAAAGAGTTAATTCATCCCCCTTACTATTTCAATCTGATTCTGGGCAATATTGCCTGTGCGCAGGCCAACCTTCTCAATCTGGGACTTATGATCAACGAGCTGCCGGCAGGCTCCATCTGGTCCGTCGGCGGTGTCGGCCGGTTCCAGCTTCCTATGAATGCGGCAGCGCTTGTGGCCGGTGGTGGCGTGCGGGTCGGGTTAGAGGACAACATCTGGTTTGACGACGAAAGGACCCGACTGGTCACCAACAGGGAGCTTGTCGAGAGGATCCTCTCTATCGCCCATGCCTTAGGTCGCATGCCGTACACAGGGCAGGAAGCCCGGGAGCTTCTCCGTGTCATGTAGGGCTGATGCAGGTTGAAAACGAATGAGCTACCTCGAACACCTCCGAGATAAGGTACGTTACAGTCCCCTGCCCCGGATTTTCATCGACGGTCTCAACAAACTGGGAATTCAGATTCATTTGATTTACCTCCTTCGGGAAGGAATCACCGGAGGTATTCCCCGGCAACAACAGGATGGGCTTGAGGGCTATGAAGTCGGTTTTCTGGAAGCAAAGGATATAACGGAGATGGCGCAAATACCGTATAGACCGGTAAGCTATGAGGAGTTACAGAGTCGACTGAAGGATGGAAACCTCTGTCTCGGGGCAAAACGCGATGGCCGTCTGGTGGCGTTCACATGGTGTAACTTGATCTGGTGCAAGTCCGAAGGTGTCTCGTTTCCGCTCAACAACGATGAGGCCTATCTCTTTGATGCGTATACCGCCTCCGACTTACGGGGTCAGGGGTTGGCGCCGGCGCTCCGTTATCGCCTATACGAGGAATTGGCCCGGATGGGCCGAACCAAACTCTACAGCATTTCCGAACGCTTCAATGCTCCTGCGTTGCGGTTCAAGCTAAAACTCGGCGCAGGAATTTTGAACTCTGGTTGGCATGTCATATTCTTCAAGAGGTGGCATTTCGGACCAAATTGCCAACGGCCTTGATGGGATTAACGATCATTGCCATAGCATCATTTCCGCAAAATTTTAACCTTCTGAAAGATGCAGACGATAGACATCTTTTCTAGAATCTCTGAGATACCGCAGGAAGAGTGGGACCGACTGATCACCACCAATGTCTTCGCAACTCATGGCTGGCTCCAGACAGTGGAGAGCACTTTCATTGGGGATATACGTCCTTTGTACGTGCTGGTCAGAGAGGAAGGAAGAACCGTTGGAGCAACGGTGTATTACATCTTTTCCAAAACCGGCACGGTCGAGGATCTTGACGACCGCCTATTTGGAAGGGTGAAGCCATTGGCCTTACGCCTCGGAATCTCCTTTATGCCCACAATGGTGTGTGGAACGCTTTGGGGTTACGGCGATTATCTGGCTGTGGAGCCTGAGGCTAATCCTGAACGCAAACAAACGATAATGAATAAACTTCTCGATGCGGTGGAAGGGGAGGCCAGGCGGAAAAGGCTACCTATTAATCTGATCGACGTTCCCGAAGAAGACCTGGATTTAGCCGCAGTTCTGCACCGGCGTGGCTATGGCCGCTCCCGACACGTACCCATGACGCTTCTCGATATTCGCTGGTCCTCGTTTGAAGAATACGTGAAACACCTCAGCCAGCATACAAGGAATAACTTACGGAGCCAGGTCAAAAGGAACCGGAAGGACGGAACAATAGTCTCGACTCTGGAGGACGTCGGGGAGCATGCGGAGCGTCTTTATGAACTAATGACCATGAACTATCGCAAGCACTTGAACCTGCCCTTCTGCTTCAGTAAGGATTTCTTTTCTGAACTCAAGCGCAACCTCGGACGGAACGCTTTATTGCACATATCACGTAAAGCCGGTGATATCACGGGCGTGGCCGTGGAGTGTAGGTACAACAAAACGTCACATGGGCTGCTGTTAGGCATTGACCATGAAAAATGTGGGAATGACATGACGTATTTCAATTTGGGATACTACTCGCCTATGGCGGAAGCGATATCGGCAGGTATGACCCGCTTCTATTTCGGCCCGGGCCATTACCTGATGAAGATGAGACTCGGCTGCAGGACGACGGATCTCTTCATCTGGCATAAAAGTCACCGCCTCATTGTCCACCAAATGGTGAGGCTCTGGTTCGCGATCCTCTCCAATTGGAACAGGTATAAGTTGCCACGCCAGGTACGGTTACCCCAGATAACGGAAGCGCTCGAGAAGAAGGGTACTGTTTAATCCACAACGAGATATTTGAACCGCCATTGGAGCAACCATTAAGGAGTGCAGATCGTATCTCTTTTCTCTTCGACTGACCAAGGACAACATTCACATCACATTGTGGATCGAGATGTTTTGTTCCAATCGTGGGAGGAATCATCCCTTGATTGAGGCTTAATGCCATTGCGCAGGCCCTGATCCCTCCTGAACCATCAAACTCCCCAAGCAATGATTTGAGACTGCTCACTGAGATCTCTTTTGCCCTCTCTCCAAAAACCTTTTTAATTGCAAACGTCTCTCCTCGATCCAGATCAGGAGTGGAATTGGCAGCCGCCGAAATGTAATCAACGGTCTGAAAGTCCTTCACGGCTAAAGACATCGCTCTGGCCATCGAATCCCCTTTTGAATCATAACGCAGAAGTCCGTCTGTGCTTCCCGAAAGCCCTGCGCCAGCCATCTCGGCATAGATTTTGGCCTCCCTCTTTTTCGCATGTTCCAATGTCTCGAACACGAGGATTCCGCTCCCCTCCCCGAGAACAATCCCATTCCGATCTTGATCAAAAGGCTTCATCCCCTCCGCCCCTCTTCCCTTTCCTGGGGACAAAGCTCCCAACACCGAATAGACATGATAGAGAGGCTCGCTCAACTCATCTCCTCCTCCCGCAAAGATGACATCCGCCCTTCCCTCCCTTAAGAGATGATAAGCAAAAGTCATGGCCATCTCAGTGGAAGATTCTTTGTGGGAGAAGGTGATATTCACTCCCTTGATACCATATTCGATGGCGCAGTGGCTCGTGATGGCATTGGGCACAGCGGTTTGAAAGAGCAAGGGGGCCGCTCCGAGGGGCCCCTCTTTTAAAAGAGAACGGAAGAACTGATCCACGGTATCCGAGCTCCCCAAACCTGTACCGATTGAAATTCCAATTCGACTGGAATCCTCCTCCCTTAGATTTAGACCTGAGTCGTCAATAGCTAATCGAACCGCTGAGACCACAATTTTCCCGATTCGATCCATCCTTCTGAGATTGCCAGGCTTGATGAAGGCCTTAAAATCGATCTCCGGGAGTTGACCTCCCAATCGAGAATGATAGGGGCTCACATCAAACCCTTGAATCGGTTTCATCCCGGAGGCTCCACGGAGACAATTCTCCCAGAATGTCTCTTGACCAACCCCGATCGAGGAGACGACCCCAAGACCGGTAATGACAACGCGATGATCTTCTTGATTTCGGATTTCGAATTTCGGATTTCGGATTGAATTCTTATTCCGCAATCCCTGTCCGCCGAACAAGTTCTTTGACGGACGGACGTATTCCGCATTCTGCAATTGGCTATTTTTTTGAGCTCTACTCGTCTCCATCAACCTTCCCAAAAACCAGACAGACATTATTGCCTCCGAAGGCGAAGGAATTTGATATGGCAATTCGAACATCCTTTTTGATCGAATGATTAGGCGTATAATTTAAATCACAAAATGGATCTGGAACTTCATAGTGAATCGTAGGAGGAATCATTCCAGTCTCTAATGTCATCACCGTGGCCACCGCTTCAATGCCGCCTGCAGAACCAAGGCAGTGTCCCACCATGGATTTGATTCCACTGATGGAGATCTCTTTTGCTCTTTCTCCGAACACTCGTTTAATCCCTCTCGTTTCGGCGACGTCATTAAAAGGAGTGGCTGTCCCGTGGGCATTGATGGTATCGACCTCTTCCGGAGAAACTCCAGCATCGGCTAAAGCAATTCTGATCACCCTCTCCACGCCTTCCCCATTGGGTTCCGGGGCGGTGAGATGATAAGCGTCGGCGCAGATCCCATATCCTAAAAACTCCGCATGGATCGGAGCATTTCTCTCCAAAGCGTGCTCCAGTTCTTCGAGGATAAGAATGCCCGCTCCTTCACCGATGACCAACCCCTGTCTTCTCTTGTCAAAGGGTTTGCAACTTTCAGGATCGACTAATTTCAAACTGCTAAATCCACTATAGGAAACTTCACAAAGAGAGTCGCTTCCACCCGTCACCATCACATCAGCCAAACCCATTTGAATCATCTCAAAGGCCACACCGATGGAGGCGGAGCTCGAGGAACACACCGTTGCCGTGGTGGTCCGGGGTCCTTTCAGGCCTGATTCGATAGCGATGTGGTCCGTCGTCGTGGCGAGGGAGTAAGAGATGAGAAGAGAGGGAGAAGACTTCTTTGGCCCTTGATAGACTCCTCTAAAATATTTTTCGACGGAGAGAATGCCTCCCGAGCCCGCTCCCAATACAACCCCTGCCCTTTCTTTATCCTGTAAATCCCGTTCAAGGCCCGCAGACTTCCAGGCTTCCCGAAAGGCGATCAAACCGAATTGATCACATCGAGAAAGTCGCCGAATCTCCTTTTTTGGAAAATGGGCATCAGGGTCTAAATGAGAAACCTCTGCAGCAATCTTGGTCCGATAAGCAGAGGGATCAAAGACCGTAATCTCCTTGATTCCGTCTTTTCCCTCCACGAGGGAATTCCAGAATTCGGAGAGGTTATTTCCCACGGCACTGACCACACCCAGACCTGTGATGACAACTCTCTTCCTCATCGGACTTCCGTGATCTTCACATCTTCTGGAAGATGAATCTTAAAGTCTGAATCCGTAAGGCCCGTATTGACCCTCATATTGGAATAACGGATGGAGGTCATATCTCCATTCTTCTCGACCATTTCCATCCCGATCACCATCCAATCCCTTTTTGAAACTCGAAGTCTTGTCTTGATAAACAGAGGATCTTTCATTTTAGGGATGATCTCTATCACTAAAAAAGATTCCCGATCCTCTACGATTTTCCACCCGGCAAGCTTTTCTTGAAAAGGATCTTTTGAAAAAAGAAGGTATCGCTCTGCAATGGGATTGGAGCGAAGAGAATAACGTTCGGCCATCTTCTCCTCCTTATAATAAAGAAGGACGATCTTCCCATCAAAGACCATTTGGCTTGATTCCGGATGGAAGAATTCAATGGAAACCTTGTCTGGTTTTTTAAATCGAATTCTTCCTCTTGAAATGATCTTCTCCTTCAGAAGGGAGAGCTTCTTCTCTTGATAAAGGTCGGCAGAAAAGTCCTTTGTTTTTTCCTGGGATTCCCTCAAACGCTGAACTGCTTCATCGGCACTGATTGGCTGAGCGTCTTTAACAGAAAGTGGAAAGACGAGAAGAAAACATAAGAGAATGAAGCAGAGCTTTTTATCCATTGCTGAAAACCCCTTCTGCCCTTCATTTTTCAAAGAGAAGGATTGATCCACCCATCCTAACGCTCCCCTTTAAAAGCCAATACCGTTTTGCTCACTCCTGGGAAGAGGAACCTCTCTCCGCTGAGAAAAAAGAAAGCTTCAGAAAGGCCCCCAAAAAATAAAGATGCCATCCGCTTTCCCAGGCCGGGAGGAAGCGTATATCCTCCGATCAGGTGTTTGCATCTTTCGAAGCCAGCCCGCTTCAAACCCTGTTCAATCGTCTGAGGCGAAAAATCAGAGAGATGGGCGGGGAGGTCATATAAACGATTCTTAATGCCAAAAAATTGGAGAAGATTCTTGATCGGCGTGGTATGAGGGTATCTCAGCAGGAGGAGTCCTCCTGGTCTTAGAATTCGGCGGCATTCTATGAGAAAATCCATGGGATCAGGAAGATGTTCAATGACATAGAATCCGGTGACCGCATTAAAATAATGGTCAGGAAAGGTTGCCTTCTCCAAAGGCCCGGGATGCATGTCCAGTCCGAAAACATCTCTGCCATAGTCCATCGCTTTTTGAGAGATCTCGACCCCCGTCACCTCCCATCCCCTCTTTTTCATCTCTGCTAAAAAGAATCCGAAACCCGTTCCGACATCCAAAAGCTGTCCCCCTCTGCTGTATTGCTGGAGCAGATAGGCTGCCCGATGAAAGATAGGCCTCATCATCTTCTTCCATGATTCAATCGAGTTTTCCTCTTCCGGAAGGTAGTGCTGATAGAAATAATATAGGAAATCGCTGGTCGGCCTTGGATTGAGAAAGATGAATCGGCAGGAACAGCACCTGACCATTTGAAAAGAACCTTCCTGATAAAGAGGAATGTTTTCCGTTTCTCCACAGAGGAGGCAATTGACACTCTCCACATTAATATCTGTCCCCATCTTCAGTCAAAGAGTAACATGGAGATAAAAACTTGTCCCCATGTTGCCTCCCCTCATCCGCCATTTTAAGGTTAATACTCGCTCACTTTGCCTCCGGAGAGGGCAATCTCAACATCTATCATTAATTTGACGGCCGCCTCTTTGAAGGCCTTCCCTGCTTCAATGGCACAAAAACCATATTTATTTCTGAACTGGCTTGCTTGAGTTTTTGACCTTCCCGTATAGCTCTTTTTAAAAAGAGTCCGATCTGCTTTTCGAGAAACAAGAAGTGCTGAAAATTCTGTGTTGCCGTAAATGTCGTAGATCGGCTTAAAAGATCGAGGCACTGAAGCCCATCGGCCGTGAAAGGAATTGAGTTCAATGACCAAGACATAGTCGGCCTGGTCATTCCTCAGATCAACTGCCGTCGCCATTCCTGATTGGCTGAACTCCCTCTCCAGGACCTTGGCCAACATCTCATCCACCAGTTCAGGCCATAAAGCGTCATAGGTATAAGGATGTTCGTCGTCCTTTTGAACTTTTTCTTTTTCAGGTCGATTATCCTTCACCACTTTTATTTGAAGCATCACTGGGTATTGCTTCTTCGCCTTATGACCTGAGTATTGATAGACTCTATGATCCATTACCATATTGTAGGCAGCCCAGACAGAAGTTGCGAAAAAGACCAGTATGACTCCTGTGAATAAAATAGACCTGCCTTTTATTCCTCTTTTCATCATCCCTTCCTCCTCTCACGTGTTATGGATTCAACCCACATCTCGACGGTTCGAGTATAAAGTTTCCAGTCTCTCAACTTTGACTGTTCCAAAAAAGTCAGGCATTCCTGAACGGTGTAAGAAGAATGAACTGACTCTAAAAAACCTCCTCTCGCTTTAGGATGTTGCCCAAAAAAGACCCTCCAGAGAAGATTAAAGATTCCAATGGAAACAAAAGAGGCATCCCGATGAAAATCAACTATAACAAACGCCCCTTCCCCCTTCAAGGATCGGGCCACCTCGTTCAAGAAGTCAACCGGGCGGTCTAAATGGTGAAGGGTATTAATACAGAGTACCAGATCAAGAGAATGATCTTCAACAGGGAGGGAGTAGGCCGAGCCGACCTCAAATTCAATCCGACTGTTTATTCCCGCCTCAATGGCGTTCTTTTTAGCAAGGTCGATCATCACTGGAGAAAGATCAATCCCTTTAAATCGAATCTCCGGAAGGGCCTTCGATATAAAGACGGGGAAAATTCCAGGGCCTGTTCCCACATCAATGGCTCTTCCCCCCTCAATCCCTTTCGTCAACACCCGTTTGAAAACCCTCTGGCAAGGGATCCTCATATATTTTTTGGCCATGAGGTTGTAATATTCTGCCAGCTCTTGATCTTCTATGATTCCAGTTTCTGAAATTCGTTCTCTCATAGGGATTTCAAAAAAAAGTTCGGAGTGGTTAGCTCGTAGTTCAGAAGATTTATTTTTGAATCTCCGAACTCTGAACTCATAACTTTAACTTCTGTCCCTTAGCTAAAAGAAGTGTGCCCTCAGCCACTGTCTCTTTTCCCACTCTTGCCTCGACTTTGACTTTGGCGAGATGAGAGAAAATATGTAAAACTTCCGCTTCGATGATGATTTGGTCTCCTGGCGTCACTCTTCTTTTCAATCTAAATTCTTCAACTCTCGCCAATACCGGTATCCCTTCCTTTTCCTTTTCAAACGATGACTGAAAAGCCAGTCCCCCAGTCTGGGCCATCGCTTCGAGAATCAAGACACCCGGCATGACAGGATCATTTTGAAAATGGCCTGAAAAATGAGGTTCATCAATGCTTACATTTTTGAGGACAATCGCCTTCCTTCCTTTTTCGATCTCGATGATCCGATCGATCATCCGAAAGGGAAAAGAATGAGGCAGGTTTTTCAGAATTTCGTCTGTGTCCGCCATATTAATCTCTAATGTCAAATGCCAAAGTTCAAATGTCAAATCAAATCCAAATCACAAATGAGATGCCGAAACAAGTTCGGCATAACGAGGTTGCCATTTTGAACCTTGTCTTCAAACAAGTTCAGGGTCTTCGATTTCGGAATCCCATTTTGAGCTTTGACATTCCTTTGACATTTGGATTTTGAAATTTGAGTTTGCTTAGAAGAAAGAAATAATCTTAAAAATTCCTTTGGCGATTCCCATGATGATGAAAATACCTATGAAGGAGCCGGTCATCAGCAGAAGGGTTCCTTTTGTCCTCCCCTTTTTAAGGAAAAAGCTGACGATGCTTGCTGAAAGGATTCCAAAACCCCGGATGGGAAGGGCGGAAAGGAGAATCAACCCCACATCCCCCATGGACATCATTTTCTTTAAAAACGGTCTTTCATCCAAATGGGTCAAGAAATGGTCGGTTTTTTTCTTTAACCATCGTATGGGGAAGAAACTTCTGCTTGAATGCTCCAAGATCACCCCGTAGACAGGAATTTGAACATAGTCATAAGCCAAGGCTAGGGGAAAGTAGAGATAGACCGGCATCTGGTTAAAAATAGCAAAGAGGACAGAGAAGGATCTCCCTAAAGAGAAGTGAATAAGAGTAAAAACAAGAATGAATTTCCAATGGCTGGCTATCCACTCCATTCGACACCTACCAGGATGGACGAAAAGCAACTTTCTGGTGAAATCCCCAGGTGAAGGATCGTCTGAATCTCTCGATCTAATTTTTGATTGGCGATATAAAGGAGATTACAGTTCGAATCCGGATTCAGATAATTGATGGTTGGCGAAATGAAGCCACTTTCCATGGAAAGCACATTCGCCACCATTCTCATCCCACCGGATGCGATGGACTCTCCCAGCATTGATTTGATGGAACTTACAGGAATTTGAAGATACTGGGTAGGAAAGGTCTTTTTAATCCCTTTTGCTTCCAGGGCATCCAATGCTTGGGATGAATTCCCAGCCCCGCTGAGATAATCGATCGAGAGACTTTCTCTTCCCCCGAGTGTCATTTCAACAGACCGTTTCAAATCTTCTGACCCATCCCCTTGAGATGATCTCCCTACCAAACTGTAACCCAAAATATAACCGTAAACCTTTCCTCCTCTGGATCGGGCATGTTCCTCATTTTCAATGACCAATACCCCTGCGCCTTCTCCCAATACCAGTCCATTTCTCATTTTATCATAGGGACAGGACTTCTCCCCATTGCCCTGATCTTTGGCCAAAAATTGAAGTTCCGAAAACCCACGATAAAGAAACTCGCTCAGTTCATCCACGCCCCCTGTAAGGATCAGATCTGCCTTCCCTTTCCGAAGTTGATCACAGGCAAAAAGAATGGCTGCTTCCGCCGTGCAGAAGGATTGAACCATTGTGGAATTGACCCCCTGAATTTCAAGCTCAATGGAGACATAGCTGGAAGGGGCATTCGGAACCGTATTGGGAAAAAGGATGGGGTTTAAGTCAAGAAACCCTTTCAGGACCTGACCCCGATGGAATTCCTCTGAACTCGAGAGGCCGCAGAAACCAGAGCCAAGGACCACTCCGACCCTTGGGCTATTTCCCTGAGTCACCGAGAACCCTGCATCGGCTAAAGCCAATTTCGAGGCGGCAATGGCAAACTGGCTTGCTCGATCGAGGCGCCGGATCTTCCCTGCGGGGATAAAATCCTTAGGATGGAAGGATCGTATGATCCCTCCCTTTCTCGAATGGGAGAAATGGGTATCGAATTCTTTAATCTCCTCAATGCCCGACTTTCCATCCTTTAGGGATGAAAGAAATTCCTCTTTCCCGATCCCAATTGAAGAAACGACTCCAACTCCAGTGATACAGATACGATCCGCCATTTCCATAGCACCACTAACACCTCTGGAATATTTGAAAAAGGAGCTCTGAGCGTGAATTAAGATTTTTTCAGTAACAATTCTTAGCGAAGCGTAACGGTGGCAAATCCGATGTTTGAGTCCAAAGGGCGAGTTTCGGATTTGCAGTGAAGCAAGCTTTAGAATTGTCGAAAAAATATTCTGAGCAGCGAAGAGCTACTTTTCCAAGACTTCCCTCATTCATAGACCTTCTCTTCTTCTCCCTCAGGGTCAATCGCATCTTTTTCTACATCCCTCGCCCCACTCTCTTTTTTCAACACCTCTCTGTAAAATTCGTGCTGGATGAGAAGATTCATGATCTCATTCGTCCCGGTCCAGATCATCTGTAATCTGGCATCACGGAAAAAGCGCTCGATCGGATAAACATTCGTATATCCAATCCCGCCCATCACCTGCATCGAATGGTTGACAACCTCCCAGAGCATTTCCGTGGAAGTTTTTTTTGCCTCGGAGACCATCCGTCTCGAATCGAAGCCCTCGTCCACATGCCTGGCCGTGACATACACGAGACTCCGGGCGGCATCGAGTTTAGCAATCGAATCGGCCACCTTGAAACTGACCGCCTCAAATCTTCTGATCGTCTCTCCGAAAGCCTTTCTCCGGTCGCTATAGCGCGTAGCAATCTCCAGACAGCACCTGGCCATGCCGAGTGCTCCGGCTGCAGTGGTCAATCGCTCAGGAATCATCATCTGGTTGAAGACCAGGAACCCTCCATTTAACGGACCCACAAGATTTTTCGCCGGCACCCTGGTGTCGTGAAAATAGAGACGGCCGGTCCCTCCTCCGCGCGAGCCCAGGAGTCCATAGACATGCTTGACTTCCACCCCCATCTCCCTTTCGACGATGAAGCAGGAAATGGATTGGTGAGGTTCCGCCTCTGGCGCTGTCTTTGCGTAAACCAGAAAATAGTCTGCCCCCTCTGCTCCCACCACAAAACGCTTCTGACCATTAAGGATATAATGGTTTCCATCCTTTTTGGCGATGGTGGTCGCACCAAAAAAGTCAGATCCTCCCCGGGGTTCGGTGAGGGCCTCCGCACAGCAGAGCTTTCCTTCAAGGGTAGGTTTTAAATACTTTGCCTTCTGCTCTGGAGTGCCAAAATGATGGATCGCCTCGCCGCAGATACTGACAAGTGAGTAGAGACAGGTCATTCCTGATCCGAGAACGCCAATCTCCTCGATGGCTGACACCTCCCCCGTCCACTTCATTCCTCTGCCTCCCCATTCTTTCGAGAAGCGGAGTCCCAGGAGATTCTGCGCTGCGAGACTTTCCACATACTCTTTCGGATACCTCACCTGATCGGTATCCATGGCTCGTATCAGTGAGCTCGGCACCTTTTCACTGACAAACCTTCTGACCTCCTCTTGTAGCCTCTTCTCTTCCTCTGTCAAAAGAAAATCATACATGGTTTTCCCTCCCCTCTAAAAGTGATACCTGCCCTTTCATTGTTCCTCCATGATGCATTCTTTACTTAAAAACCATAAAGAATCAAGGGAATTCTTTTCTAAGTGCCATTGTCGGAGAAGCTCTTGTTTTTTGGGGAGTAATTGATTAATATGGGATGTCAAAGGAGAGAAAATTTATGCTGAGAATATTGAGAGAGCATGCCTCTTCATGGATGCTTAAGGTATTGCTGTTAGGGGTTGCCGTCACGTTCATTTCTTGGGGAGGGTATTCCTTCTTCCGTGAGAAAAAAGTAACTTATGCGGCCAGGGTGAATGGAGTCACGATTGAATGGAATCAATATAATGATGCTTTCCAAATGGCAATGAGACAGTATCGAGAGGCATTAGGTCCATCCTTTTCGGAGAAGATGATTGAGGAGCTCCGCTTAAGAGAAAGGATCTTAGACGACCTCATCTCTAAAATCCTCATCCTGCAAGAGGCAAAAAGATTGGGAATTTCAGTCCCTGACGAAGAACTGAGAGGGGCGATCGAATCGGTCCCCGCTTTTCAGGTAAATGGCCAATTTGATAAAAGGAACTATGAGAGATATCTTCGCATCAACAGGGTGACCCCCGAAGGGTTTGAGGAGAGCCAGCGGGAGGCACTTCTGCTTTCCAAGGTAATGAATCTGATTAAAATGAACGCTGGGAAGGTTTCCGATGAAGAAATATTGGAAACCTATCTCTTTGAGAACGAACGAATCAACCTCTCTTTCATGAAGATCGTTCCTAATTCATTCAAAAGTCAGGTCAATGCCAATGAGATCGAGATCAAGGACTATTACCAGAAACATCAAGAGGAATTCAGAATTCCCACTTTTGTTCAGGTTCAATATCTCCTCTTCCGTCCTTCTGATTTCGAAAATAAAATCGAGGTTTCCCCGGAAGAAATCAAACGTCATTACGAAGCCAGAAAGGATGCTTTCAAGATCCCCAAACAGATTCGGGTCAGAGACATTCTGATCAAAGCAGGACCGCAAGACACAGCCGATGAATTGGAAATGAAAAAGAAGAAAGCTGAAGAAATCTTGGAGAAAGCCAAAAAAACAAAGGATTTTGGTTCCTTAGCCAAACAGGTCTCTGAAGCGGAGGATGCTTCTCAGGGAGGAGACATGGGATGGATTCAAAAAGGGAGTTTAGATGAACAAATTGAATCCATTCTCTTTTCGATGAAGGCGGGCGACCTGAGTGAAGTGTTCGCAGCAAAAGATGGGTTTCATATTTTAAAGGTGGAGGAGGTTAAGGAAGAGAGACAAAAGCCGTTTGAGGAAGTGAAAGACCAGATATTTCAGGCCTTAAAAAAGGAGAAAGCAAAAGCGGAGGTCTCAAGAAAAGCGGAAGATGCCTTCTACTCCCTTTTCCGGAGCCGCGATTTGGAGGGATATTCAAGGGAAAAAAATATTCCGCTTAAGACCTCGGGCCTTTTTAAGGAGGGCGATGACATCCCGGACATCGGCAAGAATCCTCTCTTCTATTCCAGTGCCTTTTCTCTGAAGTTGGGAGAGATCTCTCCCGTCGTGAATATCCCGCCCAATTTTTATGTCTTGAAGTTACTGAACAGAAAGGACTCCTATATCCCGCCCCAGAATGATGTAAAAGAAGAGGTGACTCGAAAGGTCATTGGGACGAAGGCAGAGGAGAAAGCCCGACAGGTAGCCGAAGACCTTCTCAATCAAATTCGGACGGGCAAAAACATTAGAGAGGTGGCAAGAGAGAAAGGGTATCCTCTTGAAGAGACCGGTTTTTTCACTCGCACGGTTGGAGTAATCCCCAAAATTGGCCCTGCCAGGGAGTTCATGGGAAGTCTCGCCTCGCTGACAGAAAAAAATCCTGTTCCCAAAGAAGTCCTTAAGACACAGGATGGGTATTTTGTGGTAAGCTTGTCCGGGCACGAGCCAGCCGACCAGAATAAGTTCCAATCGGTGAAGAAAAATCTTGGAAAAAGGTTGATCTATCAAAAGCAGGAAGAGTCATTCCAGAGTTGGCTCGAACAATTGCGATCCAAAGCTAAAATCGACATCAACAAGGATTTAACGAAGGGATAATCCTATTTTTTTGATCTCCCAGTTGAAAAGAGATCAATGTTTTTTGCGGGTGGGAAGGGAGAGTTGTCTTCCAGCCTCTGAATAGGGGATTCCGAAATGCTGGTAAGCCGATTCCGTGGCCTTTCTCCCATTTTGCATCCTTGCAACAAAACCGATCTTGAGGAGAAAGGGCTCAATCATATCGACCAGTGTATCTGCTTCCTCCTGGAGGGTGGCGGCAATGGCCTCAAGGCCCACCGGCCCTCCTCTATAATACCGGATGATGGTCTCCAAAAACCTTCGATCAAGGCCTGTTAAACCGATTTCATCAACCCCTTCCAAACGCAGCCCCTCGTCAGCGATGGCTTTATCAATCTTTCCGCGCCCACGGATATCGGCAAAATCCCTGACCCTTTTGAGAAGCCGGTTCGAAATTCTCGGTGTGCCTCTCGACCGCTTGGCGATCTCCTCTGTCCCTTCCTGATCAATGGGAACTCCTAAAAGAGCGGCAGAACGCTTGACCACCTGGCAGAGTTCTTCGACAGAATAGAAATCGAGGTTCCTCAATATTCCAAAGCGTTCCCGAAGTGGTGCGGAAAGGAGCCCGGCCCGTGTGGTGGCGCCCACAAAGGTGAACCGTTCCAACCGGTACCGATGACTTCTCGCATGAGCCCCTTTATCAAAAATGAAATCAATGCAAAAATCCTCCATGGCCGGATAGAGAAATTCTTCGACCACCTTGGGCAGACGATGGACTTCATCAATAAACAGAACATCCCCTCTTTCCAGATGGGTGAGGATGCTGATGAGGTCACCTCCCTTTTCGATGGCGGGACCGGAGGAGGTGACAATGCGAACCCCCAATTCCGTGGCAATGATATGGGCGAGTGTGGTTTTTCCCAACCCGGGTGGAGAATGAAAGAGGATATGGTCAAGAGGCTCTCCCCTTTTTTTGGCTGCCTGGATCGCAATCTCCAAGGTCTCCACCACCTGTTTTTGACCGATGTATTCAGAAAGCTTGCGCGGCCTCAGATCGAGATAGTCTTCAATTTCGGGTTGGATCCCTGCATCTCTCTCTTCTGGGTCAGGTTTTCGCCCCTCTTCGGATTCCTTCATCTCCCTCTCCTTCGGGCAAGCACCAAATCACGAATTATTGTGTCATTAGGTCAATAAGTCATTAGTCATTGAATGACTCAATTGCACAATGACTTAATTACTAATAAGTTCTCCCTATGGCGTTATATCCTTTTGTCCTCGGTACACCTCTTCAAACAATTCTTCCGGTGTGGAGATGATGGGGTTTCTGATCATCGCCTCCTTAACCAGTCTCTGAGCTTCACTTAACTTATGGCCAAGGTCTTTTACCAAAACCTCCTCCACCTGTTTTTTGAAGTCCAAGACCTCCACATCAACTGGTATTTGATCCTCTCTCATGAGCGCAAATTTACCCACTTTTCCTTGAAGTGTGGCAATCATCTTATCCGCTGTCCTTTTCCCGATTCCCTTCAGGCTTTCGAGTGTTTTCGAATCCCTCTCCTCTATGGCTTTGGCAATCTTTGGGATTGGCATCATCAAAGCCTTCACTGCAGTGGGTGGACCAATGTCTTCCACGGTGATGAATTTTTCAAAGAATTCCTTCTCCGGTTCGAAGTTGAACCCGATAAGAAGAGGCTTGGGTTGGCGTTCGGTCTGATGGTAATAAATATAAAACCTCACGATCTCTCCGTCATCACCCGCTCTCTTGGGACTGATGGTCTGTCGAACAATAGCAGGAAGGAGGATCTCATATCCCACCCCATTCGCCAAAACGACAATCCTATCTTCTTCTTTCTTGAGCAATTTGCCTTCAATGTAGCGAATCATCAATCTCCTCACGAATGCAGAGCGCAAAGTGCATAGGGCATAGCGAACTGATTTATTGAAACTCTACCAATGAAAATTCTCATTTCGAGAAAGGCCGGTTAAGGCCAGAGCAAGGGCATCGCCTGCATGGCTCGAGCTCAGGGGATTTTCCATCCTGAGAATTTGGCGGATGGCCTTCTTCATCTGTCCCTTATCGGCCCGACCGCTTCCGGTCAATGCACTCTTCACCTCCGTCGGTCTGACTTCGACAACGGGGATGTCCATTTCCTGAGCGGCGAGGTAGATCACTCCCCTGACCTCTCCTAATTGAATGGCCGCCTTGGGAAACTGTTTCAAGACAAAGACCTCTTCTAAAACGAGAAAGTTGGGCTTCCATTTTTCGAGGATTCCTTTGAGTTCATCATAGATGGTTTTTAGACGGAGAGGAATTGGACAACCTGCTTCGGTTCGAATAGCCCCCCAATCACAGGCTTTCCCTCCACGGGGAAGAGTCTCTACCACTCCAAAGCCCGTCATGGCCAAACCTGGATCGATTCCGATTGCCTTCACAGAAAGAGCTCTCCAGATGTGAAAAAGCCACCCAATCACTTTCCTTCTGAAGAGGGTGGCTTACCAATTAACTAAAATAGGAAAATTTATGCACTGAGCCGTTCCATCTCCTCTTCGGCAATATCGAAATTGCCATAAACCTTCTGGACATCTTCAGAATCTTCAAGCCCTTCCATTAACTTAAGCATCTGCTCCGCCTCTTTTCCGGTCAGACGGACGGTGCTTTGGGGAACCATCGTTATATCGGAATAGGTATATTTGAAGCCAGCTTCTTCAATGGCCTTTTTCACTTCTTCAAAATTTGCAGCATCGGTCGTCACATCAAATTCCCTGCCCGTATCTTTCACATCAAGGGCCCCGGCATCTAACGCTACCTCAATCAGACGATCTTCGTCAACCCCGCTCTTTTCGACGACGATCAACCCTTTCTTTTCAAACATCCAAGAAACGCAACCGTTCTCACCAAGACTCCCATTGTGTTTGGAGAAGATATGTCTCACATCCGCTACGGTCCGGTTTTTATTATCCGTCAGGACTTCCATCATCATGGCCACGCCGCCCGGTCCATACCCCTCATAAATCAGCTCTTCGTAGTTGACCCCTTCCAGCTCCCCGGTCCCTTTCTTAATCGCCCGTTCGATATTATCCTTCGGCATGTTCTCTGCTTTTGCAGCGAGGACAGCAGTCCGAAGCCTTGGATTGGCATTGATGTCCCCTCCCCCAAATCGAGCGGCGACCATAATCTCTTTGATGATCTTGGTGAAGAGCTTTCCTCGTTTGGCATCCGCCGCCCCTTTTTTCCGCTTAATCGTACTCCACTTTGAATGTCCGGACATGCCGCTTATTCCTATCGAGAGATAAATTGCAACCCTTCAAATTTAAAAGCTGTTTAACACAAACTTTCTGTGAAATAAAGTATAACATTTACCAACGAAAATCAAGGAAAATTATCAGGGGACATGGGGGAGGAATTTCGAAACCTTATTCCCATCCGGTCGTTGCGAGCACCTGCAAGGTGCGTGCCTGCACGCCGAAGTGCTTCCTGTTACTGAAATATTCCGTGATAAACGTTTCGGCACGCAGGCGTGGCAATCTTATTGAAAAGGACGAGATTGCTTCGGCCCCCTCGCCTGCCTACCGCAGGTAGGCAATGACAATTTCTAAGTCGGGATTCGGGTCGGACGATTCCCTTGCGTCACATTGTTGTTTTTTTATATAATTACATCCATAAAAACCCAGATCGAATCCTTCGATGGATAACCAACGATTAAACAGTGATGCATTTATTGATAGCCAAAATCTTAACCTTAGAAGAAGGAGAAGTCCATGATCAAAACACCCAGTCCAAGTTATAGCATTATCGTTCGGCTTGAAATTGTTTCAAAACCGGGGATGCTCGGCAAAGTCACCTCAACGATTGGCAGAGCGGGAGGAGACATTGGCGCTGTGGATATTGTCGGATTTAGGAAGAACATCACCATCCGAGACATCATTGTGAGCGTAGTGGATATCCCGATGGGGCAGAAAGTCGTGGAAGAACTGAGACGAATTAAAGGCACCCATGTTCTCCAAGTAACCGATCGAACCTTTATGGTTCATCAGGGGGGGAAGATTGAAATTAAAAATAAAATCCCATTAAATTCAAGGGAAGACCTTTCAATGGCCTACACTCCGGGAGTGGCAAGGATCTGTATGGCCATCCACGAAAAACGAGAGAGGGTGTATGATCTTACCATTAAAAAGAATACCATCGCGGTGGTGACAGATGGGACTGCTGTTCTTGGACTGGGAGATATTGGCCCCGAGGCAGCAATGCCGGTCATGGAAGGCAAAGCTATGCTATTTAAAGAATTTGGAGGGGTTGATGCCATTCCCCTTTGTTTAAAAACTAAAGATCCCAAACAAATTGTCACGGTGATTAAAGCTCTATCCCCTGGATTTGGTGGAGTGAATCTGGAAGATATCGCTGCTCCTCGTTGTTTTGAGATTGAAAGACGATTGAGAAATGAATTGGATATTCCTGTTTTTCATGATGATCAACACGGAACAGCCGTAGTCATTTTGGCAGGATTGATCAACGCCTTGAAGGTCGTCAATAAAAGGTTTGAAAATATCCGAGTGGTGGTCAGCGGTTTGGGCGCGGCGGGGATTGCATCCATACGACTTCTCCTTTCTACAGGAGTGAAGCAAATTATTGGATGCGACCGGAGCGGTGTTCTCTATAAAGGTCGAAAGGAAAACATGAATCCCATCAAGGCGCTCATCGCAGAAAATACAAACTTAGAGAGGATTCGTGGGCCCATATCAAAGGCCCTAAAGGGGGCAGATCTTTTTATCGGCCTTTCTCAACCTGGCGTCATTCATGTGAACGACATCAAGAAAATGGCGAAAAATCCGATTATCTTTGCCATGGCGAATCCCGATCCTGAGATCATGCCTGAGGAAATAGGTCGGTCAGCGAGGATTATTGCCACAGGACGGTCAGATTATGCCAATCAGATCAACAATGTCCTCTGTTTTCCCGGTCTTTTTCGGGGAGTTTTGGATTGTCAAGCAAGAGAGATCAATGATCGGATGTTGTTAGCCGCAGCCAATGCCATAGCCCAAATGGTTACAGAGGAAGAATTGAGTGAGGATTATATCATTCCGGGTGTCCTCAACAAGAAGGTACCAGAGCGTGTCGCCCATTATGTCAAGGAAGCGGCAATCCAAACAGGTGTGGCAAAATTAGAGCCCCAGTACCTTTCGTCCTATCGAACGATATAGTCGCCTCTTTCAAAGGAAATTGGCTCCGGGTTGCTTGGCGGGCGCTACTGGATTTTAACCAGTGACTTCCTGCGTGTGAATCGTGGAAGAAGTAAAATGTAACCTATTAAAACTTAAAAGGTATTAATTAAAAACGTCAAGAAATAAGATATAACATTTACCAACAAAAATCAAGGGGAATTTTGGGTTATCATGGGATATATAGAAACAATTTGGAAACACAAAATTGAGGGATGGTTACAATCGCCATCCCTCCTCCTTTTTCCAAATTGCTTTACCTGATGGTTGCCTTCACCTTATGGTGGGGTAGTTCAACTGCTTTGCCTCCTAACACCAGAGAAACATTTCCCTAATTCTCAAACAGCATACTCTGTGGATTTCTTCCTCGTTATCGTGATTTTCTAAAATCCCCCTTTCATACAACATTTGAAATGGTAAATGGTAATTGATAAATCTTATTGACGTCTCCATTCAAAATTAGTAGGGTCTTACCAAATCATAGGGTTTCAAACCAACCTTTTTCAACAACCTCTATCTTTTGGCATGGATTATGGCTGGTAAGAAATGGGGGACCGGCACATGATAAATTTGCGAATTGGAAGACAGACATTTGATTTTGACTGCGGTCCAAAGGCACTACAAATGATCATGGAATATTATGGGGTTGAAATACGTGAAGATATATTAATCAAGGAGTTGGGAACAGATAAGGATGGAACTTCTGTTGATCGTATGATTTCTGTGGCAGAAAAGAACGGTTTTAAGGTTTATGCTGCAACGGGTGTTTCTGTGGAGCAATTGAAGCATTTTACTGATGAAGGTTATCCGGTAATTGTGCTTGTACAGGCATGGGCAGAAAGATATATGACACTTGAAGATTGGAAGGCAGATTATGATGATGGTCACTATGCGATTGTCATTGGTCACAATGGCAACATAATAATTTTTGAAGACCCTTCATCCGTTCGTAGGACATGGTTGACCGAGGAGGAATTTCTTGCCCGTTGGCATGATCTTGATCCCAGAACGAAAAGAAAACTTGAGCACTTCGCTATGGTGCTGATGGGGAAAGAGCCGGTTAGAAAAAAAGTGGAACATATGGATTAAATGGGATGAGTGTTATCCATCCCCCATTTTTACAAGCTACTTCCTCCTGAAAGCGAATATCAAACAATTAAACCAGACATGCTCCACTACAATCGGCAATAATTGTGGGGGATCTTGATAGGTCAGTTGTCTTAAAATTCCGGTTTTTATGAAAGGGAATGTGGAAATGAATCAGGAAAAAATGGAAAACGACTTCTTTCCGTATTAGAAGTGTCCAATCACTTTGATTAAACTCCCATTAAATCAAGTAAACCTCTGTAAAAATCTTACCTTGGCACAAAACTTGTAATTTTTCATTTAGTGTTCGGAGAATATTTGTATTGCATCGGACTGTTATTGCGAGCAAAACGAACCAATCCGCGTCGCTAACGTTCCTCGCAATGACCGCTTTATTAAACCGCTCACGATGGATTTAGCTTGAACAGAAAGGAGAGATGATCCGAATGAAGCCAAGGCAGCCAAGTGAAGATCCCCAGGTTTTTACTCCCCGTGGACGAACGATTCTAAACCTCGTTGCAGAAGGTTACAAGAATAAAGAGGGTGCCAACGAGTTTTATATGAGTGAGAAAGATGTAAGCGAAGACCAGGTTCACCTTATGAAGAAATTAAATGTCCCGAATGGATCATCCGTCATCGCCTATGCATTTGCAATGAGAATTGCATTATCAATACTGATGGTTTTGATATGGGCGGGTTCGTTGCTTGCGGAGAGTTTGGTTATGATAGGTTGGGATGGAGCAGGTTCAAGAAATGTAATTCCCTTATTAGAACAAGGGAAGTTACCTGGACTCCAATCTATCCTCGACGCTGGAGGAGTCTATGTGGACATTGAAACAGTTAGCAAGACGGTTACGGTTCCAACTTGGACTGTAATATTTACTGGTCTTACATCAGATCAGACAGGCGTGTCCACCAATAGGGACACGAGAAAATCAATATCTATTGAAAATATAATTACAAGGCAACTAAGGGATAGGGGATATAAAGTTGGTTGGTTGGTCAGTAAAGACTTTCTATGGAGCAGAAGTCCCTTGAAAGCCATTATGTCTAATGTCGATATTGGTGTATTATCTAATCCTGAAACTTCCAAGGGTGGTTGTTTGGATGATTATATCCTTAGTATTAACAACGGAGCTATTCAGTTCATCATGGATAATAGAGGGAAGAATTTCTTTCTTTTCATCCACCTTAACCCTGATTGCTATGGGCATCGGGATGGGGAGAACAGCGAGCGATATCTACAGGAGTTTCTTAGGTCAGATGAGCTGGTGCAGAATGTCCTTGCAACGATTGATGTCGAGACTAAAGTCATAGTTTTGAATGATCACGGATTCGATGAAGGTATGAAAGAGCATAACTCGGCTCCTGACTTATGGATGGTAACGAACTTACCTTTAAAAGAAATCTATTTAAATGGTTTGACAAGAGGGACAACCAGAGATATCCCTTTTACAATCTTGGATTATTTCAAAATCTATGATTGGAGAGATAACCCTTCAAAGAATAGGGGTAAGAGTATGCTGCTCATCGAATAGTCCTGTTGCCTCAAAATAAAATATTATTCAGTTTATTCTCCATACCATAGTCTTTCTTAAGACAAAAGGATTAATCTGTTCAAATTTTATGAAGAGGCTGTTTTTACAGAGAGAGTCGCCAGTAAAAACGGGGTCCTAATTTTCTATTTTCCAAAGGGGGGGGAAACAGCTTCTGCTGAAATGCTTTTTATAGGTAGTTTAGATACCTGATTTTAAGTGGTAATCAGCAATTCTTATTGAAGTTTCCAACCAAAATTAGTAGACTCTTATCAAACCATGGGGTTTTAAACCAACCTCTCGACTAACGGAACTCAGATTTTAAGAGAAGCAGGCATGAACATCCGGTAGGTGAAACTGTAATGAGGAAAGGAGGGGAATTCTGATGGATAATCAAGTGGGTTTTTTAAAGACAATTTCCATTGTGGCACGGGATATTCCCGACGCCTGGTTTCAATGTGTATTTAATATCTTGGATGATGGCTACCGCTATGTAATTGACCAAGGAAGTTTCGAGGGTTCAGAAAGAATTGAGTTTGACGATGTGAGGGTAAAAATTACGCATCCTCACATGAGACCACTTGAGCCGGATATCCCTCCGAGTCTTGGTATCCCCGCTCCGGTTGCGCCAGACTATATTGACACTTACTTTAACGAGAAGATAATGGTCGGCGTCAAGGATGAAAACGAAGATTATGTTTATGGTGAGAGGTTGAGCGGGATTCTGATAAAACGATATCGAGATACAAAGGGCGATGTTACAATGGATGAGCCGGTGATTGTCGGGCCAAATCAGATTGAGGCAGTGATTGAAAAATACCAAAAGTATGGTACCAATACCAATCAAACGACTATGGAAGTAGGACGGCCCGATGATTGTTTATTGAATGACCCTCCGTGCTTGAGGTTGGTTGATTGCCGGGTGCGCTACGGTAAACTTCACTTTTTTATTTATTTTAGATCTTGGGATCTCTGGGGCGGCTTTCCAGCAAACCTCGGAGCCTTACAGATGTTGAAGGAAGATATGGCAAAAAAAATCGGGGTTGAGCCAGGCGAAACCATTGCGCACAGCAAGGGGTTACACCTCTACAAATACATATGGGAATTGGCACAGTTAAGAACTGGCATCAAAAAAGGGGAGTTGAACGATTAAAACTCTCGGATAGAGTTCTGATATACCTTTGATGGTACCCCACACTCTTTAGGTTCTTGTTGACCTTGTAAATCCATCCTGATAAACTCTTGGCTAATTTAACAGTGGGTTTCATACATGAAGTGCAACCGTTGTGGTAGCACCATGGCTTACAAACAATTCTTCGGTAGTCAAGAACATTTTGGGGGAGGGAGATGTATCTTCTGCGGGGAGATTGTTGACGATGTGATTTTAGAGAATCGGGTATGGCTCAACACGGACGCTATGCTTATCAACAAGAATTGCAAAGATTTGATTTGCCAGATTCAATATTTCAACTCGAAATCAACTACCTCTGGTGTAATATAATCCTCACACTTCGTGGAAGCGACAAAAATGGCAGGAGGACAAAATTTTTTTGGAAAGCGAGGACTCCTTCCTTGTAACAGGCAAAATTAAAATCTATCAAAGAATTGAAGATTACAAATAGTATAGGCTAATGAGGTAAACCACTAAGGGCTGCATGAATCTAAAGAGGTTCGAGTCCGGTTCTGTGAGGGAGTGGGAGTGAAATCCCCCCAGGCTACTCGACTCATTAAGAGGTGAGATATACTTTTTATCCTGGATGTTTTGGCGAATTGCAGAGAACGGCACGATCTCTATTATTTTGGGGCTTTCAAATTGTGCCAATTTTTGCGTTGACGACCGATTCCCAAAAGAGTATTTTTTAGGTGGTTGTTATCCCTGCATTGCCAGTAAACGCATCACCCTAACCTTTAGCCTTCTGAGGAGTAAAATGAGAAGATGGGGTTACCAGAAAATGGTCATGTGAACCTCCAAAGGGCTTATGATTTTCCTTTGGAGGTGCCTTCCTGTTTCGCCCTTCTGAAATCAGGCGTTCTAAATTTATAGGCTTATTTATCCTAACCCCTAACCTTCTGGAGGAAGTTATGAGAAGCAGTTTTCTTAAGGTTCCCATATCGCTCTTCTACGGGGGGGGAGAAGTTTGCCTTTTTCCATACAGCATTTGTGCAAAAAATAATCACCAGATAAAAGGAGGGATATATGAAGATCAAAGCGAGATATATAATAATATCGGGGATCGGCATGATGCTTTTGTTAGTTCCCAGCATGTTGTCCGCGCAAACACTCCAGAGAGTTAAGCAACCGCTCGCCGTGGATAAAGTCTATTTTTCGAAGATCCCGAAAAGTGTACCTTACCGCGTTCCTAACATTCTTAAGAAAGTTCCCCCTATTCCGGACGAGCTTACCTCTCAAAGTCGCCTGGTCGCTGTCAATAAAATCAGGCAATATATCGCACTTAAAGCTATTCCATCTGTTCCGCCTGCGCATGTAATCCTGAGGCCAGAAGCGCCTAAGTCTGGCAAGAGTTATTACGCAATACACGAGGGTGGAAATTTCCCTGATCCATGCCTTTGGCCTGTATACACACCATCAATTGCTGAAGGAATCCCGTTTTCCTGGACCAGACAATTTGGGTACCTGTATTTCTTCTTCAATACCATCCCAGGTAAGACCTATATGGTAGATTTCTCCGTGTCTTACTCGGCGGATAATAAGGAACCATTAGCAGAACTTTCTGGGGTTTACATCGGGACGATAACACCCCAGAATGGTCATATTATCATCGGATTCACGGCTAATAAGTCGGAAAGTTCTCTCTATTTGACGAATCGGTCGAGTAAAGGCGGTATGTTTTTTTTCCGCTGTGAACTCACACAAGTGAACTAAGAGGGTCGCCTGAAGAGCTGGTACCTTTGCTTGCCCGAGATGCGATTAAAAAATTATTTAAAAAGGGAAGTCCTGAATACAGGGGGACGAATGCAAAGGATATTATTTTTTGTACTTTTCAACCAGTAATTCTTAAGTATTTTAATTAATTAAAGCCTTTATTAGGAGGTGAAAGTTTCAAACTTAAATTTTGAGAGGCGATATTTTTGGAAAACTGTGGACTCCTTCCTTGAAATCCACAGATCGTCAACAACGATGAAGACGCAGGACTTCCAAACGTAATTATTGGTGATATTTTATCAGTATTTGTGATATGTATTGATTACAATCAATTATGGTCTCGTCCGGGAAGGATTTGACGGAACGCGGTAGGAGGTAATGACAGTGAGTTTTGAAGATTGCCACCGAAATGATTATACAAGCGTAGCGTGCGCACTTTATAAAATCTGGAACCCTCTCAAAATAACATTCATTATTTTGAAAATATCGGCCATACCTGGTATATATCATTGAATTGCACGTCATTGCTCTTGCAGTGGAATTGAGCCTTGAGCATCAATACGATCCATTGCTTTACTGAAAAATGGTTTTTTAAATTTTTTTCATTAAAAAAAGTACCTTATTTGACCCATGTGCCAAATCATTAATCGATCGCCTTTTTCCAATGGACTTCGTCTTTTAATTATATTCATATTCATCTTATTTTTCCATGGATGTGCTGTGGTGAAAAAAGTCGAGGTGAAACCCTCGCCCTTACCAAGCTTACCAAGCTATCCGGAAGAAAAGATCGAGCGAAATGACTTTTCGGTTTCAAAAGGTGATAACGTCATTGGCCGGTTGGCAGTCATCAGGCTTGAAAGGGGGGATACGCTACCGGATATTGCAAGACACTTCAGTTTGGGGATCAATGCAATCAGTGCAGCAAATCCAGGGGTAGATGTATGGGTGCCTGAGGCCGGAGAACGTATCATGTTGCCTCTGAGCTTTATCCTGCCGGACGCCCCAAGAAAAGGCATCGTGATCAATCTAGCCGCTATGAGGCTCTTTCAATTTAAAGGAGATAGTAAGTCACTGGCGGTGTCCACCTACCCGCTCGGTGTTGGTACCATAGAGCGACCTTCGCCCATAGGTCAAATGTATGTGGCGCGCAAGGCAACCCGGCCGACCTGGCATGTGCCTGCCTCAATTGCTGAGGATCATCGAAAAAAAGGAGATCCTCTGCCCGCTGAAGTTCCGCCGGGACCTCAAAATCCCTTGGGAGAATACGCGCTATATTTAAGTAAGCCGACTTACTTGATCCATGGTACGAATAAACCGGCCAGCATTGGTCTCAGGGCAACCAATGGCTGCATAAGACTCTATCCAGAAGACGTGAAGAAACTCTATGAGAACACTCCGGTTAAAACACCTGTAAACATCGTCAACCAGCCATATCTTTTGGGTCAATGCAATGGGGTAGTTTACATGGAAGTTCATGCACCCCCGGAAGACTTGGACGCTGTTGAGTTTGATAAGATATATACAAAATTGAGAAATATTGAAAAGGAATTGGAACGCACGCTTGACTGGAGCAAAGTTAAGAAAGTACTGGCCGAGGCCCGAGGGATTCCTGTTCCCATATTCGAGATCCGTCAAGGAAGTGAAAAAGGGGCTGCTAAAACCATAGAAGTCAAGCACCCAGAAAAATTGTATGGCAGACCAGAAATACCAGAACTGCAAATGGAGGCGTGGTATGTTTTGGCTGCTGATGTGCGTGACGAGATTGATGCTCTGAGGATTGCCGCCATTATCAACCACCAGGGGCCACAAATCCCGGCAAGAGTGTTATCAAAGAGCAATAGCTACCGTGTTATCGCTGGCCCTTTCAATGATATCAGGGAGGCCAAAGATGCAGCCAAACGCTTGAAAATTGATTTGGAAATAGACGGCATATTGATTGAACCTGTCAAAAAGAGATAGTCGATCCCGCCTTTTCTTAGACGTTCAAGCCGCATAGCTTGTTGAATTACCCCCCTACAGCACCAGAGGCGACCCTGCATTGAGAAACAAAAAATGGTTGTTCTTTAACTCTAAATGTGGTACACATTTTTGCAACCAGTCAATAACCAATGTGGATATTTTTTGTGAAGTAGCGCTGAATTTTGACAGTCACTGTTAAAAAAAGGTAAACTAAATAGAAAGGAGGTGATTATATGATGAAGAAGAGTCTTTTGGTGATCTCAATAATGCTTGCTCTTGCTATTACTGTGGGGGGTTGTGCAACAAAAGGTGACCTCCAGAAAGTTCAGTCGCAGGAAATGCTGATTGGTGCGAAAGCTGATCAGGCAGCGCAGGATGCGCAGGCTGCCAAGGCGGCGGCTGATGCGGCCACGTTAAAGGCAGAGGCTGCCGCAGCCCGTGCCGAAAATGCTGTAAAGATGGCAGAGGAAAGGGCGAAGATCGCAGAGGAAAGGGCGAAGATCGCAGAAGAAAAGGCGAAGATCGCAGAAGAAAAGGCGAAGAGGGCTGAAGAGGCTTTCCAGAAATCAATGAAGAAGTAAGTCAATTTTATGGGGAGCTGTTCACTTTGCCTTTAGTGCGCCGGGAAGGAAGTGTCAGGGTTTTGAGACTCTGCCACTTCCTTATACTTCCACCGTTCAAGTCTGTCTGGGCCATTCAAGCATTTAATCTGTCAAACCAGGGCATATTCTAACTTAATTATGTGGTACATGTTTTGGATATATCAGGAAAAGGAATGGTTCTGCGATCATCAAAAATATTATTAACGAACACAAGGGGGTATATGGGTAAAAAGCAAAGTAGGATAGGTGAGCATCTTTACTTTTTCTTTGTCTGCATCATAATAACACCAATTCTAATATGCGGATGCAGTTACTTTAGTAAGGGATTTCAGGCCGAGTCAACCTTCAAAGAAGCGAATGATTTTTTCAGCCAGGGAAACTACAAGGTCTCTCTGAGCAAATATGAGCAGATCATTGAAAAATATCCCAAGGTGGGAGACAGGGTTCTTTTCGAGATGGGTATTATTTATGCGTATCCTAGGAATGAGCAAAAAGATTATCAGAAATCCCTGGAATGTTTTCAGAAACTTATAAAGGATTACCCGGGGAGCGGGTACAGGAAAGACAGTGAGATGATGATATTTCATATCAATAATGTCACTATCAAAGATAAGACGATTGCTACGCAGCAAACACAAATTGAGACGCTCCGGCAAACACAGATTGAGACGCTTCAGCAAAAGGATAAGACGATTGCTACGCAGCAAACACAAATTGAGACGCTCCGGCAAGAGGGTAAAAGCAAAGCGGATGAGATTATTACTCTGCAAAAAAAGATTGAAATGCTCGAACAAAAGGTTTTTCTAATCCAGAAGGGACCGGCAGATAAGATCCTGATAGAAAAGAAAGAACGACGAATGACGTTGATCTCAAAGGGCGAGGTTCTCAAGACCTACAAAATAGCCTTGGGGGGAAACCCGATTGGTCCAAAAGAAAGGCAAGGCGATAACAAAACCCCGGAGGGAACCTACGTTATCGATTCAAGAAACAAGGACAGCCGTTATCACCTATCTCTTCATATCTCCTATCCAAACGAGAAAGACAGAAAGCGAGCAAAAGAACTTGGTGTTTCTCCGGGCGGAGACATCATGATCCACGGCATTAAGAATGGTTTCTCGCGGGTTGGTGATTCTCACACAGAGGTTAACTGGACGAAAGGGTGTATTGCCGTTACAGACGAAGAGATAAAGGAAATTGAAAAGTTAGTGCCAAATGGTACGATTGTTGAGATAAGGCCATAGAAGGCCGCATAACTTATCGTTCCACCGAATCGCGTAACGTTCCTGGTGAACTTTTCATTATGCTACATTTCAACCCGTAATTCTCGGAATATCATCTTTGTAAGGCTATTTAGTAGTAAGTGGAGTTTTTAATCCGACTTACTTTGGCAGTGTTTATCAAATCAAATAAGTGGCCAGAACATATAAGAATATGCATTATCGTTGTCAGAATGCATCAGGGCGAGACTTTCCATATCAACCAGAGTTATTTCTCCTCTGATCTTTCTACTCTTAAAGTGAGCACCAATAGGAGTAAAGATTCAATAAAGTTAGCTAAGTTCATTGGAATGAATTACTGTTCGTGGCTGAGTCATATCATTGAACGCCCTTGTTTCCATGCTCGGGATGGCTTGTTGCATTGGAATCACAAACCGGAAAAAGATAATCAATTGTAAGCCCACCCGCTGCATTAGCAGGAGCGCAAAAAAAGACCTTTATTTTTAATGCGTTATATATGGTAAAAATAAAGTGCTTCCATATTGTTTCTAAAGGGCTAAAGCAGAATAGAGAATTATGGCGAGAAGAAAAATAAAAAACTTCAAACTTATTTTTTTGTGTAAGTACCTGATAATTTAACACGAATTCTTCCATTCTAATCTTTTCTACCTTTTTCTATTCTAAACAGAAAAGACTAACCCACCCGTTTGAATCTAAAGATAAAAAGTCCGATCTCGATGGGACTGTTCCCAATTTTATCTTTTCATATCCTCCAAATCTTTCATATGGAAAGGGCTAAAAAAGTAAATTTTGGAACTTATTGCAATAAGACACTTCCCGATACTTCTACCTGAAATTTTCTATTCTCTAATTTTTGAAAATGGTGTATTGATGCCTGTCCGGGATACCTGAAGCCCATCGTTATCACGGCTATTTACACAGGACTTAGGAAGGGTGATATTCTAAACCTCAAATGGAAGGATGTTGACCTTGAAAGGGGAGTTATTCAGGTAAGTGAGCAGAAGACAGGGAAGACACGAAATATCATTTTGAATAATGATATGAGAATCCTCTTACAAAGCCTACCAGTCAAAGGGGAGCATGTTTTTCCTAACAGGCATGGAAAACCCTTTACAGACATCAAAAGATCGTTTCAGACAGCCCTGAAAGATGCGGGGATCGAACAGAGGAAGGATCGGAGAGAGAAGATTGTCTTTTCACACCTTAAGACACACCTGCATAAGTCTCCTGACTGAGAAGGGCGCTGATATCACAATGGTCAAGAACTACGTTGCCCATGCCTCAGAGCAAATGACAGAACGTTACACCCATCTTAGTGAGGAGTATGCAAGAAGGACAGCGGATATTCTGAATGGATTATTTGAGTTTAGCAAGCTTCATGGAAACAAAATGGAAACAACCCACCTGCCTGCGAGCGCCTAAGTTATGGTGGGCGCTACTGGATTTGAACCAGTGACTTCCTGCGTGTGAAGCAGGCGTTCTCCCCCTGAACTAAGCGCCCTTTTAACCCTTATTTTATAAAACCTCCCTGAAAAGTCAACCCGGTTGTATAAAATTCAATGATTGAAATTTTCAAACCTATTCATTAAATAGGCACAGCCTATTATACATTCGATTCATGTCTCTATGCAACACAGGGTCAAAAACTATCGTCCCAAATATCTCTCAAGCAATATCCAGTGTAGCGTATTCAACAACCGTTTGGCTCCTATTTCCATTTGTAATGCCCGAATGCCGCAGATGATGCACAAGCAGAGAGAGTCTGACTTCTCCATCATTTTTACATTTTTCATCGTTGGATTCATTAATAACTTTGGTCTCAGATGAATGACAAATTGATACAAATCAGAAAAAGCAGAAAAAAAAGGGCCTTCTTCCACCTTCCCGGAAGGGGAAGCGAGTCCTTTCCTGACCCCCACCTCCAGGGCATTGGACCAGGTGGCGAGTCTTTCTTCTTCGACCTCTTTCCGCAATACATCTACAATGTCCGTTTTTTCAATATTCCATTCCATGATCTCGTCGATGAGCTGATCATAGGTTCGGGTCTCTTTATCCATCGGAAGTTCAGGGTTACCTCTCGTCCCCGACCCACTTCCTTTTAAAAAATCGAAAACTCCCAAAATATCTCTCCTTAAATCCTCCCGTTCCCCCCTTTAACAAAGGGGGGAACGGGAGGATTATTTACATTAAAATTTCCATTATTCTACCAGAGTCAAAAGGGGTGTCAATGATTTTTATTTTTTCTCTTCCAAATATTTCCGAAATTCAGTTTTTTCCTTTTTTATGCTAATATCATTTTGTGTTCACCCGATAAGTTTAAACATCAGAGATTGGGAAATACAAAATGGAAGAAACATTGGTCCGCCTACTTGATCGAACCTCCCTCCGTTTGGGCGAAAAGGAGGCAATCCTTTTTCTAAGAAAAGGAAAACGGGAAAGTCAGATTACTTACTCCTGCCTTCATCAAATTTCGAACCGAGTGGCCCGTGGCTTGATAGAAATAGGTTTGAAAAAAGGAGAGAGGGTCATTCTTTTTATGCCCAAAGGTATTGAACAGGTCGTCCTGCACCTCGCTGTCCAGAAGGTAGAGGCGATCTCCGTCATCCTCAATCCTGGTTTTAAAAAAGATGAGATGGACTATTTTTTAAAAGATACCGATGCGAAGATGGTTTTCGTTGGGAAGAAGGAAGAGGCCTTGATTCGATTGATCGATGAGAAGAGACTCATCTTCTCCATTGATATGGACACCCCCTTCACCGAGGAGAAGTTATTTCAAGAATATTCTTCTCAAAGATTCGATACGGAAACAAGTCCCCAGGATCCTGCCCTCCTTATTTACACTTCAGGGACGACGGGACAACCTAAGGGAGCGATCCTTACCCAACAAAATCTTATTCATGACGCAAAGAACATCATCCGGATCTGGGAGATTACTGAAAATGATGTTCTCTGTCACGCCCTGCCACTTTTTCATGTCCATGGTTTATGTTTCGCTCTCCATTCTTCATTGATCGTGGGAGCAAAAATGGTGATGTGCGATGAATTCTCTCCGAATACCGTTCTTGAGATCCTCTCCCATCAGAAGGGAGAACTTGCCTGCACGATGTTTATGGGTGTCCCGACCATGTATTTGAAGATGATGGAAAGAATGCGAGGGGAGCAGGGTGACTTTCGTCACATTCGACTCCTGGCTTCTGGTTCTGCCCCTTTGCTTCCAAAAGATTTTGGAAGGATAAAAAAACTTTTTGGTAAGGAGCCTGTAGAGAGAGAGGGAATGTCCGAAACCGGAATGAATTTTTCGAATCCCCTTCAGGGAGTGAAAAAACCTGGCTCCATCGGCATTCCGCTCCCTAACGTGGAAGTGAGAATTGTAAATCCGGAGACTTTCCAAGATTTAAAATCAGGTGAGGTGGGAGAAATTTGGTTAAGGGGACCGAATGTCAGTCCAGGCTATTGGAGAAAACCAGAAGAGACAGAGAGGGTATTTGTAAATGGATGGTTTCGGACAGGTGATTTAGGTAAAAAGGATGAGGATGGATATTACACCATCACGGACCGTTTGAAGCATATCATTATCTCTGGAGGAGAAAATATCTCACCTCAGGAGATCGAATTTGCCATTCACCATCACCCAAAGGTGATGGAATCCTGTGTGGTAGGAATTCATGATGAAAAGTGGGGGGAAAAAGTGGTGGCAGCAGTCGTATTAAAACCAGGGATGGCACTCACGGTCAAAGAGATACAAGATCACTGCAGACATCATCTCCTCGATTGGAAATGTCCCAAGGAGGTTTTCTTTTTAGAAGAACTTCCCAGAAATAAAATGGGAAAAATCATGAAGGAGGAAGTGGTAAAATTTTTTCTCAATCTTTCTCCACCTCACAGAGCAAAGCCTTAAATACTGGAAACCCCGAGATGGGATCCCGATTCTCCGGATCGGTTAATTCATTCACATTGGCTTCCCGCCATGTTTGGGGTTGAAGGGGACCTCCACCCCCCATATTAGCTTCGATGACACCCTTTGTGATCCGCTTTGTGACTTTTGCATAGAAAGGAACTCTCCCTCTTTTTGTCTTCACCCAAACCTTATCCCCATTCCGAATCCCCCTTTGGTCTGCATCCTCCGGATGAATGAGGATATTCGGTTTGTCCTGGAGCTTGAGAAGACCCGGAATATTGAGATGCTGACTTCTGAAGGCCGATTGAATACGAGTACCAGTTGTCAGGACAAGTGGAAATTTCTTGGCTAACTCAGGAGAACCGATCGGACCTTCAGAGGGTTCACGATAAACAGGAAGAGTATCGTAGCCATATTTTTTTAGTAAGTTTGAAGAAATCTCAAACTTTCCGGAGGGAGTTTCAAAGCCGGGATTTCCATCCTTTCGAAGTAAGCCTTTTTTATACTTTTCATAAACCATCGATGGAGAGGGAAGAGAGATTCCTTCTGGCTTCGATTTTAACCGTTCGAGGAACTCAGGGGTCTTCTTGAATGCAAAATCTAACATGGCCTCTTCTGATTGAGGGTATCGCTCTCCATACCCCAAGGCCTTGGCCAACTCTGCCAGTATAAGATAATCATTTTTTGCTTCGCCCATTGGAGTAACAATTTTTTCTCGAAAAGAGAAATGCCCTGGATAACGTTTATAGGAAGTGATTTCGAACATCGTCGTGGCAGGCAGGACAACATCGGCATAGAAAGCCTCATTCGTGAGGAAGCGATCGATGACAACTAAACAATCGAGTGTCTCAAAAGATTGTCTCCACTCTTCGGGATTCGGAAAAGCAGTGATAATGGAACCTCCGAGAACAACCAATCCTTTTATGGGATAAGGATCTCCCTTAAGAATCGCCTTCGGAACTTCCAGGAAATGGCCACTTCTGTTCAGGTTACAATAGAGAGGATGGCGATCTGAACCGATCGCCGGTTTTCCCTGAGGGGGGTCGATCCGATTTCTTCGAATGGAAGCAGACGGAGGCATTCTAAAAACCAATCCTCCCGGTCGATCCAAGTTCCCAGCCAGGGCCCAAAAAATAAGGATGGCCCGAATATTTTGGACACCACTATTCGTGTATTCCAGACCCGTATGGAGAAGTAAGGACGTTTTCGGCTTGGCAAAATCCTCCGCCAAGGCCCTAATCTTCTCTCCTTTGACCCAGGTGATCTTCTCTACTTCTTCAGGAGGGAATCCTCTAACATATTCTTTAAATTCTTCAAGACCATGTGTCCAATCATCGGCAAAGGCAGTATCGTAAAGACTTTTTTCCATGATCACATGGGCCATCCCCAAAGCTAAGGCACCATCTGTCCCTGGTCTGAGGCCGATCCATTCGTCAGCCTTCTCTGCCGTATAAGTCTTCAGAGGATCGATGACCACCACCTTTGTCCCCCGAGCCTGGGCCTCTAAGATTTTCTTCAAGTTGATCGGAGGAGAATCGGTTGCAGGGTTTGAACCCCAGACAACAATCCGATCGCTCCCCTTAAAATCTGGGAAAAGATGATCATAGGAGGTCCCAAACGTAGACACAGGAGCCAGTACCCGGTGGGAATTGTTACACAGGGAACTGCAACTGAAGGTGTTTGGAGAACCCAATGGAAAAAGGAAGTTCAAACAGATATGGTCTTGTCCCCCTACAGTAAAAATATCCCGTAGCGACTCTTCAAAACCTCCCCTCCCTGAATAAATCGCCATCGCCTCGGGTCCGTTTTTCTCCACCACCTTCTTAATGAGACCGGCCGAAAGTTCAAAAGCCTCTTCCCAGGAAATTCTCTCTAATTTCCCCTCTCCTCGATTCCCGATTCGTTTCATCGGGAATGGTAATCGATCAGGGGAATAGATCACTTCTTTGGCATGACTCCCTCGCGTACACACAATTCCTAACGGATGGCCTTCCATCGGTTTTATCCGATGGAGCCGTTCTCCCCTCATGGTAATCTCAATTCCGCAACCAGATGGACAGATTCCACACAGCCCTTTCTTTTTTATCTCTCTTGTCATCATTGGCCTTTCTTGAATAATCTTATTCTTATGTGAAGGTCTTGTCGCCCAGCAACTAAAATTGGCTCAGGTTTACCGGTTAGGGTTAGGAAGCCAGTTTAGTCGCCTCCCCCTTGCCCTTCGACCAATCGTTTTTATTTTCTTACTCAATCTCAATTTCTTATAACAGGTTGCTTTTCAAAAGGCTATATTGTTTTTCATCATTTTATATCTTAAAAAAGGTTGACAACATATACTTAAATAATATATTTAATACACGCTATCATTACGGATAACTCTTCATGGATATAAAGCGTAATTATTACGAAGATATTGAACTTTTTAAAAGCAACACCATCCTTGTCTGGTCTATCCTCTTTCTCATCTTCTTGGGAATCTTACCCTGGCTTATTACAAATTATCGCCCTTTAGGGTTGTCTATCTATATTGTTAACCTCATTATTATCCATGCCATTGTGGCCATCGGTCTGAATATCCTTGTCGGATATACGGGCCAGATCTCGATGGGGCACGCCGGTTTCTTTGCTCTGGGAGCCTTCACAACCGTTATCCTCATCTTGAGGTGGAGCTTTCCTCTTTGGATTGCCCTTCCCATTGGAGGGTTCGTCTCATCCGCCTTCGGATTTATTTTGGGACTTCCAGCCCTTCGTCTTAAGGGCCCCTATCTGGCTATTGCTACCCTTGGTTTCGGAATGACCATTACCACGATTATCAAACATATGGAATTTTTTGGGGGAAGAATGGGACTTCAACCACCAAAACTCTACCTTTTTGGAACTCCAATGAAGGATATCCATTACTATTACGTCATCACGATCATCGCCGTCCTGATGGTGATCGGGGCAGTGAAGTTGATCAAGACAAGGGTGGGACGAGCCTTCATCGCCATTCGGGATAGTGATATCGCTGCGGAGGCAATGGGGGTCAATCTCACTTATTATAAAACGCTTGCCTTCGCCGTAAGCGCCTTTTATGCAGGAGTGGCAGGAGGACTCTATGCTTTTATTCTCGGCTTCATCAATCCTGAGAGCTTTCATCTCATCATGTCGATCACCTTCCTGGCGATGGTCGTTGTCGGAGGCTTGGGATCCGTCATGGGCTCCATTGCCGGAGCGGCTCTCATGACTTTTCTCGACATCAAACTCCAGGCCATTCAAGACATTCCAGCGATAGGACCTGCGCTGGTCACTTTTTCGCAGAAATATATGAGTGTATCAGGGATTTCTAATGTCGCTGTGATTGTTTATGGATTGATCATGATTTTGATTGTTCTCTTTGAGCCTTTGGGAATATTCGGATTCTGGATTCGAACGAAACGATATTGGAAAACATGGCCCTTTTAAAACCGATGGAATCATGGAATAGTGGAAAAATGGAACAATGGGGAAAATATGTAATTCTCGAACAAAAGAATAAATCCAACATTCCATCATTCCATTCTTCCAGCACTTCAATTTAGGCTTTTAGGGGAAGAAATATGTTTGGTCAGTTGATTGTGAGTGGTTTGGCCGTGGGGGCCTGTTATGCCCTGCTGGCCCTCGCCATGGTGATTATCTACAAATCCTCTGAGGTTCTTAACTTCGCTCAGGGAGAGATGGCTATGGTCAGCACCTTTGTAGCCTTTACAATTCTTGATTGCTACCCTGTTCCTTTTCCATGGGCTGTTCTCCTCACCTTCATATTTGCTATCCTTCTGGGTATCTTCTTTGAAATTGTCTTTTTAAGGCAAGCTAAAGATCCAACCGTCATAGGGCTCATCATCATCACCCTTGGTTTTGAAATGATTCTAATGGGATTTGCCGGATGGAAATGGGGGCCTGACCAAAGGTCCTTTCCCTTTCCGGTTTCCAACATTGAGGCTTACAATTTCTATGGTCTCATCATCAGCAAGATCAATTTCTGGACCATCGTCATCACGCTGGTTTTGATGTTTATCCTCTTCCTCTTTTTCCGCTACACCAAATTGGGGATTGCCATGAGGGCTACTCAACAGAACCAACTGGCCGCTCGCGTCATGGGAATCCGTACCAAATGGATACTCTCCTTCACCTGGGCCATTAGTTCTATTGTTGGAGCTGTCGCCGGGATGTTGATCGCTGCCCTGGGTGTACTCGACCCTCCGATGATGATGGATCCTCTTTTGAAGGGCTTTGCCTCTGCAGTTTTAGGGGGAATGACAAGCCTTCCTGGCACGGCTGTCGGGGGTGCAATGTTAGGGATCATCGAAAATTTATTTGGAGGATATGTTTCTTTGGCATTTAAATCCGTCGTAGCTTTTGTCATTATTGTATTGATGCTCTGCATCCGACCGAGTGGACTGTTGGCGAAGCATTATGTGAAGAAGGTTTGAGTTTAGAGTTAATATCCATGACGACATAAGTCTTAGACAGTTTGTCTTTCCGGGCTTGACCCGGAATCCAGTCTTTTTCTAGATTCCTGCTTTCGCAGGAATGACGTGTACTTGATGAGATTAATGTCGCTGTGTATAGAATTTCGTCAGAAATCTTATAAAGGAGGAAGAAAAATGTTGAAGAAAAATTTAACTCTTATTGGACTGCTGATGGTAACGGTTTTTTTAATCGCAACCCCTGCTTTCGCTCAACAGGTACGTGGTGTGACAGATACCGAGATCCTCATAGGGCAAACAGGACCACAAACAGGACCGGCAGCGCTATGGGGAGCAGTGGCTCGGGGGTCAGGCCTTTTCTTCAAAGGGCTGAACGACGAGGGTGGGATCCATGGTAGAAAGATCAAATATTTTCTGCGCGATGATTCTTACCAGCCTGCCAAAGCCAAGGCTATCGCTACTGAATTCGTAGAACAGATCGGAGTTTTCGGCGTCGTCGGTTGCGTGGGGGTTGGGCCGGGCATGGCTGTCCGCGATTATTATACGGAGAATAAGGTTTTGATGGTTAGCTTTGGTGTTAGCGGCGTAACCAATTGGATTAAACCCTTCAACAAATACATCTTTCCAATGTTTCCCCTTTACATCGACGAAGCCTATGCCCTGACCGATTATTTTTTCAAAAAAATGAATATTACCAAAGTCGCCATGTTTTATCAGAACGATGATTACGGGAAGGGGGGCTTAGAAGGTGTGGAGCGGTATGTGAAAGAAAAAAATCTGAAGTTAACTGCCACGGTTTCCGCCGAAGTGACGGACCGGGACCTGAGTTCTCATGCTTTAAAGTTGAAAAATTCCGGAGCCGAGGCAGTGATCATGTGGGCCATGCCCACTCACGGAGCTCTGCTCCTGGCTGAGTGCGCCAAGATTGGCTTCAAACCTCAATGGGGGACCAGCAGCACACTCTCCGATGCTACGGCAATGCTACAGGTAACCAAAGGGCTCTGGGCTGGGATGACTCACTCCTTTTTCGGCGAACTCCCGGACTCGAACCATCCCCTGATGGTGAAATATCGCGCCTGGCACCAAAAGTACGAACCGAATGAGCGCTGGGGAATTTTCTATTGGGCTGGAATAGCATTTGCTGAACCCTTTGCGGAAGGGCTGAGACGGGCGGGCAGAAACGTAACACCCGAGAGT
>Ga0209164_1000787_pt1 | contig 56090 bp, 49 predicted proteins | sample MTBNYHSulfiMetaG_FD_187458 | JGI IMG/M metagenome (GOLD analysis project Ga0209164, IMG submission 187458) | Enrichment culture microbial communities from rom New York Harbor, USA that are MTBE-degrading - MTBE-NYH (New York Harbor Sulfidogenic)... | ecosystem: Environmental > Aquatic > Marine >... | reverse complement strand
GACCCCCTTGATGATGAACTCAAAACGCTGGGAGTGGACATGATCGCTCCTCATAAGAACAACCGGAAACGGCCCAAGACCCAGGATGGAAGGCCCTTGAGACGATACCGACGCCGATGGAAGATTGAACGACTCTTCGCTTGGCTTCAAAACTTCCGCCGGCTTGTGGTTAGATATGAATACCACCTTCATAATTTCCTGGGTATGGTTCAACTCGGTTGCATCGTCATCCTGCTGAGGCATTTTTGAGACGGCTTCTAAATGAAATCAATGTAAGCACCTTACAACTACAAGGCCTGAATGTTAAAATGGCCGGAAAAAGAGGCAGATATTTAGCCCACACCGAAGACGTCAACAGCGACGGCTACCCTGATCTGATGGTTAAATTCCAAGACAGCGACGGATGGATCGAAGCCGGCCATGGATGGGTGATGCTCAAAGGCAATCTGAACAATGGTATAGCTTTTTGGGCCATGGATACCATTTGCATTGTTCCGCCTGAAAAGTAAAAAGCCAAAATATTTAGGAGGGAAGGCCGGCTGGGTGTCGGACAACGATCATCCGGACGGCTTTCTTTTCTCTCAACCATGTGATGATGGCTGCTGTGGCCATGGGCCATGGACGGCCGGGAACAACCTGTAAGATAATTAGGTTCAATCGCAGTCAGAGATTACCCCTGGTCTTTATATCCTGCCGCCATGCAACCGGCCAGGCCGATGACCGGAAGGTCGTGCCACTTGAGTGGAATCCCAGGATAATCAGCGACGAGCCGATAATCATGAAGCCGGGACAAGGAGAAGGAGAACCGGTTGCTGCATCCGGTCCAAGGTGAATAACAGTCAATTGCCTTGACTTTTTGAACGCCGATATAATACTCTCCGATTGGCGGACAAAAACCAAGGACGCCGCCGCTGTTGTCGCCGGGAAAAAACGGGCGGCGTCCTTAAGTCAAAAAGTCAGGACCAAAGTTGACTCATGCGTTCCGAATCGACTTCCATTCTCCGGCTCGAAGAAGTCACGCTGACCTTTCACAGCGTTCAGGCTCTGAAGAACGTGGGCTTCGAAGTCCGGGAGGGGGAAATCCTGGCCCTGATCGGTCCGAACGGGGCCGGCAAGACTTGCATTCTCAACAGCATCAGCGGATTTTACAAGCCTCAGTCCGGCCGAATATCTTTTTTCGACCAGAGAATAGACCGTCTGCCCACCCACAAAATCGCTTTTTTAGGCCTCAGCCGCACTTTTCAGAACATCGAGCTGTACACCAGTCTGACCGTGATCGATAATCTGATGGCCGCCCGGCATATCCACATGAAGCACAGCTTTCTGTCCGGGGCTTTGTATTACTTCGGGGCTCGGCGGGAGGAGGTGAAACACCGGGAGGCGGTGGAAGAGATCATCGATTTTTTGGAACTGGAGACGGTCAGGAAAAACGTAGTCGGCACCTTGCCTTACGGGGTCAGGAAGCGGGTCGACTTGGGCCGGGCCCTGGTTCAGGAACCGCGTCTGCTCATGCTCGACGAACCCATGGCCGGCATGAACCAGGAAGAAAAAGAGGACATGGCCAGGTTCATTCTGGACGTCAACGAAGAAAAAGGCACGACCATCTTGCTGGTTGAGCATGACATGGGCGTGATCATGGATATTTCCGACCGGATCATCGTCATGGACTTCGGGGAGAAGATCGCTGAAGGCGGGCCCGAAGAGGTCAGGTCGGACCGAAAAGTGATCGAGGCGTATCTGGGCCGGTGAGGTCATGAGGCAGGAAGTTTAGTTTTTTTTAAAAGGCGAAAAAACGGACGTTCACTTATATGCTGTCGATGAATAACGTGGAGGTCGTTTACAGCGACGTCATCCTGGTCCTCAAGGGGGTTTCCCTCCAGGTCCCGCCGGGAAAAATCGTGGTCCTGCTGGGGTCGAACGGCGCGGGCAAGACTACGGCCCTCAAGGCCGTCTCCGGCCTGCTTCACACCGAGCTGGGGGAAGTGACCCGCGGGGCCATCACTTACAAAGACATCAGGATCGACCGGCTGGAAGCCGAGGAAATCGCCCGGATGGGTATTCTTCAAGTGATCGAAGGCCGCCGGACCTTCGAACAGTTGACCGTGGAAGAAAATTTACGGGTGGGGGCTCAAATTCGGCCTCTGGGCGGGAGCGTCAAGACGGCCATCGAGGCCGCTTACAGTTATTTCCCGGTTTTGAAAAAACTTAAAACCAGGGTCAGCGGCTATCTTTCCGGCGGCGAGCAGCAGATGATGGTCATCGCCCGGGCCCTGGTCGCTTCGCCGGAACTGATGCTGCTGGACGAACCATCATTGGGCCTGGCACCGCTCCTGGTCAGGGAGATTTTTGAAATAATCAAAAAAATCAACCAGGAACAACAAACCTCGTTCCTGGTGGTCGAGCAGAACGCCGTGATCGCCCTGTCCATTTCCGAACACGGCTACGTCATGGAGAACGGCCGGATCGTCCTGGAAGGCTCGGCGGACAACCTGATGAACAACGAGGACATCAAGGAATTTTACCTGGGTCTCGGCCAGGGTGAGAGTAAAAAAAGCTATCGTGAGGTCAAACATTACAAAAGAAGAAAAAGGTGGCTCGGCTAGGCCCGCCCCATCGGGCAGCTTAGCCGCCGGAGCTACTTTGCCGGCTCTGCTGGCGGCCAACGCGGAAAAGTGGGGGGATCAACGCCTGGCTTTCCGCAAAAAGCATTTCGGGTTGTGGCGGACCTTCACCTGGAACGACTACCTGGAGCTGGTCAAGGAGTTCGCCTTGGGTCTGACCAGACTCGGCCTGAAGAAAGGGGACAAGGCGGCCATCATCGGCGACAACGCCCCGGAATGGATCATCGCCGAGCTGGCCGTTCAGTCTTTGGGGGCCGTGCCGACCGGGGCTTTCACCGACAGCACGCCCGAAGAGCTCCAATACATGATCGACCGGACCGAAGCGTGCCTGGTGGTGGCCAGGGACCAGGAACAAATAGACAAAGTCTTAGCCATTCGAGAAAAATGTCCCCGTCTTAAGGCGGCTGTCTACTGGGACCCCCAGGGCATGAGAAACTACGATCCTGAATTTTACCTAAGCTTCGACCAGGTCAGGGCCTGGGGCCGTGAGATCGACCGGGACCAGCCAGATCTTTTCCGGAAAACCATGTCTGAGGCCGGACCTGACGATACGGCCCTGCTTTTGTTCACTTCGGGCACGGGCGGCAGGCCCAAGGCGGCCGCCCACACCTACCGGACGCTGCTGGCGGTGGCCGAAGGCTGGCTGCAGGTCCACCGGCACGACGTCCTGGACAATTATGTTTCCTTCGCCCCTCTGGCCTGGATACCGGAACAGCTCTTTGGGGTGATTTTTCCTCTTTGTTCGGGTTCCATCGTCAATTTCGCCGAAAAGGCCGAATCCGTGCAGATCGACACCAAGGAAATCTCGCCCAGCATCATAGCCATGTCCCCTCGGCTGTGGGAGGATTTGAGTTCCACGGTTTTAAGCCGAATGGCCGACGCCAATTTTCTGCGGCAAACGCCCTACAAATTTTTCCTCTCGCTCGGCTACCGGATAGCCGATCTGGAGTTCGCCAAGGAAGAATCGCCTATTTACTTGAAGCTTCTGGCGCGGCTGGGCGAATGGCTGGTTTACCGGCCCTTGCGGGACAACCTGGGTTTGAGAAAGATCAGACACGCTTACAGCGGCGGCGCTGACCTAGGGGCCGACACTTTTCGTTTTTACAAGGCTGTGGGCGTCAATATCAAGCAGCTATACGGTTGTACCGAGTCCGGCGGCATCAGCACTACCCACAGCGACGAGGACGTCAAGTTTTCTACGGTGGGTCGGCCCTTGGCCGGCTGTCAGGTCAAGATTTCGGAAGTGGGTGAAATCCTGATTAAAGGGCCGGGTGTGTTCAAAGGATACTACCAGGACCCGGAAGCCACCGGCAAGGCCTTCACCGACGAGGGCTGGCTGATGACCGGCGACGCGGGGTTTTTGGACGAGGACGGCCACTTGGTCTGTATCGGCCGGCTGTCCGACCTGATGACCTTGCCGGATGGGACCAAGTTTTCGCCGGTCTTGATCGAGACCAAGATGAAGTTCAGTCCCTATATCAAGGACGCCGTGGTCTTCGGCGGGGGCGGACGGCCCTACATAACCTCCATCATCGTGGTCGACTACGAAACGGTGTCCCAGTGGGCGGAGAAAAGAGGGATAGCCTTCACCACTTATACCGACCTTTCCCAAAAGCCGGAAATATATGATTTGATCGAAGAACACCTCCAATGGGTCAACCGCGGCCTCCCGGATTCGGCCAAGGTCAAACGTTTTTCCAACTTGTACAAGGAACTGGACCCGGATGAAGCGGAACTGACCAGGAGCCGAAAGCTCAGACGTTCATTCTTCATCGAAAAGTATCCGGCCTTGGTCGACTGCCTTTACGGCCGGGAAGAGTCAGTGGCTGTTGATGGCGAAGTCAAATACAGGGACGGCCGGGTCGGTCGCATCAAGACCGTAATCAGGGTCAAGAAGGTCGAAGGTTGAAGCTATGATCGATTTCATCCAACATCTGACCACCGGCCTGATGATCGGCAGTATTTACGCTTTGTTGGCCGTGGCCTTCGTCATCATTTACAAGGCCTGTAAGATTTTTAACTTCGCCCAAGGCGAACTGATGCTCCTGGGGGCCTTTTTCAGTTGGTCCATGTTGACCAGGCTGGATTTGAACTTCTGGCTGGCCGTGGCCCTGACCCTGGGCTTCGCCTTTCTCCTGGGCTTCGCCATCGAGTGGTTTCCCTTGCGGGCCATGGTCGGGCAGCCCATTCTGTCCATCATCATGGTCACCTTGGGCCTGGCCATTCTCTTTAGGAGCCTGGCCCTGGCCCTTTTCGGGGCGACTCTGCACCCCTATCCGGCAGTCTTTCCCATGGAACCGCTCAGTTTCGGTCCTTTGACCTTTTCCCAGCAGCATTTTTGGTCTTTTGTCAGCGGCCTCGTTTTTCTCTCGCTTTTCTGGCTTTTCTTCCGTTTCACCAACCTGGGACTGTTGATGAGGGCCGTGGCCGAAGACCAGATACTGGCCAAGAGCACCGGGACCAGGGTCAACCGATTCATCGGGCTCTCCTGGGCCATCGCCTGCATCATTTCGGCCATCGCCGGCATCTTTCTCGCGGCCATCAACGGCGTGAACATCGATCTGGCCGACTACGGTCTGAAAGCCATCGCCGCGGCCCTGGTCGGCGGGCTCGAGTCTATAGGCGGGGCCATCTGCGGCGGCTTGATTATCGGCGCGGCCGGCGTCCTGACCATGGCCTATATCGGACACGGTCTGAGCGACGTGGCGGCCTACATTATCCTGGTCATTGTGCTGATCATAAAGCCGCACGGACTTTTCGGTTTGGAGAAAATAGAAAGGGTTTGATCCGGACATGGCTCTTCCCGGCGGAATTTTCAACGTAAGTTACACCCAGGACCTGGCCGTCATCAGGACCAAACCCCAATGGGCCTGTTTCATTATTTTCCTGGTCTTCCTGTCTGTTTTGCCCTGGCTGTCCGGGCCTTATTTCCTCAGCCTGGTCTCCATGGTGGCCATCACCATCATCTCCGTCCACGGCCTCAATATCCTGACCGGGTACTGCGGGCAGATATCCTTGGGCCACGCCGCTTTCATGGGTATCGGGGCCTATACTTCCGCTATCCTGGTCACCAAGTGCGGCCTGCCTTTTTGGTTGGCCCTGCCTTGCGCCGGCCTGGTCGCCGCTTTGATCGGCATCATTTTCGGGCTGCCTTCCTTGAGAATCAAAGGATTGTATTTGGCCTTGGCCACTCTGGCCGCCCACTACATCATCATGTACGTCATCAGCCACGCCACGAGTCTGACCGGCGGGACCGCCGGCCTGGAAGCGCCCCGGCCGATCCTCTTCGGCCGCCGGCTTAAAGACGCCGAAAGTTACTACTACCTATTGCTGGTCATCACCTTTCTCATGACCCTTTTCGCCAAGAACATGGCCCGGACCAGGGTGGGCCGGAATTTCATCGCCATCAGGGACAACGACAAGGCCGCGGCCATCATGGGTGTTTCCCTGTTGAAGTACAAGCTGCTGGCCTTTGCCATCGGCTGTTTTTACGCGGGCGTGGCCGGGTCTTTGTGGGCCCATTACATGACGGTCATCGACCCGGATCATTTTCTGCTGATAAATTCCATCTGGTACATCGGCATGCTCATCGTCGGCGGGATGGGCACCATGGTCGGGGTCTTTTTCGGGGTGATCTTTCTCAAGGGCGTTGAACTCGGGGCGATGGAATTCGGGCCGACCCTGGCCGCGATGGTTCCGGCCTTAGGGCCGGCCGTGGCTGCGGCCCTGGCCCAGTTTCTCCTGGCCCTGATCATCATCCTGTTTCTGGTCTATGAACCCAGAGGACTGGCTCATCGGTGGGAAGTCTTGAAGGCCTCCTACCGCATCTGGCCTTTTCCATATTAGATGAAAGGGATTGCGGCTTTTAGGCGGTCTCTTTTGTTTTGGTGGCGGGATTCACGGTGCTTCACAAAAAATTAATCGAGAAGACAATGAAGGAGGTCGGGCATGAATAAAACAGGAAGAATTTTGACGGTGATTTTTCTAATGGTCGGGCTGTTCTGCTTAGGGGCCGTCATGACCCCGGCCGCCCAGGCCAAGACGATCAAGGTGGCCTGGATCGCCGATATGACCGGACCTACGGCCGCCTCGGTTCAGCCCATGGTCCTGGCCACCGAGGACTGGTTCAAAAGAGTCAACCAGGAGCGCGGCGGGATCAACGGGGTCAAGGTTGAAGTGGTCTGGGGTGATGCGGCCTACAAACTGGACCTCGGCTTGCAGCTTTATACCAAATACGCTGCCGACAAAGACGTGGCTCTGATCTATTGCTGCACCACCCACGTCAACAACGCCATCGCCCCCAAATGCGTCGAGGACCAGATCGTCCAGTACGCCGCCAGTCCGGCCCCCGAGGCCATGTATCCGGTCAAGTGGTGTTACAGCCACAGCGCCGGGTACGGCGACCAACTGGGGGCTTTCATCGACTGGGCTTTGGCGAATTGGAAGGAAAAAAGGCCGCTGCGGCTGGCCCTGGCTTACATGGACATCCCCTTCGGCAAGTCTATTTATGACGCCGGCGGCGTCAACTATTGCCGGGCCAGAGGCGTGGAAATTGCGATCGAGGAACCTTTGCCGGTGCGGGCCACGGACGTGACCACCAACTTGAGGAAGATCGCCGGGGCCCAGCCGGATTTCTTGTATTACCAGGGCACGGTTTCTCAGGCCGCCGTCATCGCCCGGGACGCCAAGAAAATCGGCTTCAAGGTCCCCATCTGCCTCAGCGCCAACAGCGTGCCCAATCAGCTCGTCTCCCTGGCCGGCCAAGAATCGGCTGCGGGAGTAATGATGATGGCTTGGTCCAATCCCTGGGACGGCCTGGTCCCGGAAGAAATGACGGACGGCCTTAAAAAGGCGGCGGCGTTTTTCAAGGAAAACCAGCCGAAGGCCGATCCGGCCACCGTCGGCGTCGGCTATTTCCACGGCCTGATGGGGGCCATGGTCACCACCAAGGCGATTGAACTGGCCCTGGAAAAGGTTTCGGCCGACCAGCTCAACGGCAAAACCCTCAAAGAGAACGGTTTCGACCGAATCCAGAATTTCCAGGTCTGGGACCTGACCGGCCCGATCACCTATACGCCGCAAGACCAGCGGGGCGGCCAGTCTTTGAAGATCATGGCCGTCAACGAAAAGGGCCTGGCCTACTCGGTCACCGACTGGTTCAAGGCCCCATACCTGACCGGCGATAAGTGCCTCTGGTCGGAACATGTCAAAACCGGGGAGTGGAAGGACATATTGAAGTAGCCCGGCTTCAAATCGAAAGGTTTCTCCGCGGTCCGTCGGCCTGAGACAAGGGAGGCGGACCGTGGGGAATAGACTTTATTGCTCGGCCTTTTGAGGTCGGCCAACGAAAATACCAAGCATATTCACGGAGTGAACGGTGGTGCAAGTGCGGATTGATCCACAAAAGTGCATGGGCTGCAACCTTTGCGTTTTTTCCTGTCCGGAACTGGCCATTTCCTGTTATGGTCTGGCCAGGCTTGATCGAAACAAATGCAACGGCTGCCTGGTTTGTCTGAGATATTGTCCCGTCGGAGCCATCGAACAAAAAACGGAGGAATAATGACTAAAAGAATCAAGGCTGATGCGGTCATCGTTGGTTCGGGGCTGGGCGGGCTTCTCTGCGGCGCTCTTTTAGGACGCGACGGCTACAAGGTGGTCATCCTGGAGAGGCTGGCCTTTGTCGGCGGCAGGTACACCACGCTCGATTATAACGGGTACAAGATCAACACCGGGGCCTGGGCCGTGGGGCTCCATGGGACCAACGGGCCGCTTTATAAACTCATGGCCGAACTGGGCGCGGAGATAGAGACCAAGGTCCCGGGTCCGGACCATATCCATCTCTGGCTCAAAGGCCGGGACATCGTCCTGCCCAAGAAAGGCCAACTGGGTTTCATCATCGACACCGTGGCCAAGGACGGCCGGGAATCGGAAAGGGTCATGCGGGCCGTGCGGCGGGCTCTGAAGTGGCAGGCGCCTTCCGATGAAATGACCATTCAGGAATGGCTGTACCAGTATACCGACAATCCCTTGATCCACGGGCAGTTCGACTTCTTTTCCCGGTCCATGACCGCCACTTATTACGACCGGTTTCCGGCCGGCGAATATTTCCGGCTGCTGCGCGGTTTCGGCCAGTGCGGCAATATGACCGCCATGGCCAAGAACGGCCAGAAGACCACGATTGAGGCCTTGCTCAAGGTTCTGGAGAAACACGGCGTCCAGATTCTGGTTGAAACCCAGGTCGACCGGATCGTGTGTCCGGAAGACAAGGCCGAGGGAGTAATCGCCGACAGCGCTCAGGAAGGGCCGCTGGAGGTGGAAGCCGGCGTGGTCATTTCCGATGCCGGCCCTCGGGCCACGGTGGGACTGGTCGGCCGGGATAAGTTCGACCAAGGTTTTCTCAAGGAGATAGACCAGCTGGATGAATCCATGGCCGTAGTGACCGTCTTCGGGTACGACAAGCCTCTGCTCGATTACCAGAGCCACATCCAGTTCATCGAGCCGGACAGATTGGGCACCGCCTGGGAGCCCTGCCATATCTGGCCGGAATACGCGCCGCCGGGCAAACAGTGCCTGTACACCTATTCGACCATGAAAACCGACGACACCCAGAAGGAGTTGGACCTGATTGTGGCCCAGTGCCGGGAATGGTTCCCAGGGCTGGATCAGGCCGAAATCATCGCCACTCTGGTCTTCAAAGGGGATTGGCCCATTCTGCGGGCCAGGCCCTATCGGTGCGTTGATATTAAAACACCGCTGATCGGCCTTTACCTGGCCGGAGACGCGGTCAACGTCAGCGGCTGGACCTGCGGTGAAGGCATATCCTTCAGCTGCCGGGCCATCGCCGAAGACGTCAGGAACCGCTTCCCGAAATCTTGAGAGGCCGGAGTGGAATCTTGACTGTGCAACTGATGATAAACGAAGCCAGGTGCGCCGGCTGCGGCCAGTGCGCCCTGATTTGCGAACTGGAAGCCCTGACCGCCGAATGGGGCTTGGCCGTGGTAGACCATGACCTTTGCGTTCTCTGTGGCCTCTGCCTTGAATTTTGCCCCCTGGAAGCTATATCAATGGAAGAAGTATGACCGACTTCGACGTGATTGTCATCGGAGCCGGGGCCGGCGGCCTCTCGGCTGGGGCACTGCTGGCCGCCCGCGGCGGGTTCAGGGTCCTGGTTTTGGAAAAGCTGCCTTTCATCGGCGGCCGGTTTTCTTCGCTCACCCATAAAGGCTACACCCTGACCACTGGCGCGGTCTCCATCGAAGGCGGCGGCCCGCTGGAAGAATTGTTCAACGAACTGGGCCTGGCTTTCAACCTCCGCTATCCCGAACCCCAGGTCAAATACTGGATGAACGGCCGGTACATAGACCTGCCTCCCAAGGAAGGTCTGAGGATTCTTATCGAAGAGGCCTGTGGGGACCCGAACGAGGCTGCCAAAGTCCTTCGGGCCCTCCGAGATGATTCAGCTTCACCGCCCCAAGACTTGTCCATTGCCGAGTGGCTGGCTCAATACACCAGCGATCCCGGCGCTTACGGCGTTTTCCATGCCTTGTGCGGCGGCATCTTTTCCGTCAGCCTGGCCGATGCGCCGGTCAGCGAGTTCTTCAGCCTGATTCGGGCCAGGAGTTTCCGCCGGTTCGGTTTTCCTCCCGGCGGCAACGCTGAACTGTCTTCGGCCCTGGGCCGGGTCATCGAAAAGCACGGCGGCCGGATCATCAAGAACGCCAAGGTCAGCCGGGTCCGGGTCCGGGACGGCCGGGCGGTCGGCGTGAAATGGACGGCCCAGGGCAAGGATGAGGAAGCCGGGTGTGACTGGGTCGTCAGTAATGTGGGGGCCGACCGGACCGTGGATCTGGTCGGCCGGGAATGGTTTCCCCAGGAGGAAATCACCCGGATCGGCCGGGTCAAGGAGTCTTATACCTTGACCATCGAGGCCTTCAGTGACCGCCCTTTGATCGACTTCCCGGGCGTGCTCATGCTGCCCCAGGCCAAACGGGCCGCTTTTATCGCCTGCCCGACCCTGACCTGCCCGGAATGGGCCCCCAAAGGCCGACATATGACTATAGTCCTGGGGCCGCCTTCAAAATCCGAAGAGCCTTTCGACGGCCGCCGGGAATTCGGGCTGCTTCTGGAGGACGCCAAAAAATTTCTGCCCGGATTCGAAAAATACGCCACGGAATGGATCATGAGAAGCTTCAGAAAAGGCTGGCCTGGATTCCGGGCCCGGCCCGGCTATGACCTTGGTCCGGAAACCAGTCTGGTCAACCTTTTCAACGTGGGCGACAGCGTCAAGCCTTCCGGCCTTTACGGCGTGGGGGCCTGCGTCCAGTCGGCCCGGACCGTGGTCGAAAAGATAGCGGAAGTTGAACAAACAAAGATAACAGAATGACTGAATAATCAGGAGTGAGATTTCGGGACGGTCTGACTGGCACCGGAAATTTGAGAAAAGGGACATTATCGTTCGGCAGGGAATAGAGCTCTCGATTCCCGCACGAATCGCAGCGCCCGGCGTGGTTATGGGGTGCGGCCCGACCGACGCCATCTTAGTAAATGATAAAACTATTTCGAAGAATGTCAAATAGCCGCAACGGAAATAGAGATCAAAGTAGACGAGGCCAAGGTGCAGGTGAGGCAGGAAACCGCCCGGCCTTAACTCCAGAGGAAGGAAGCGATATGCCTGAGAAGAAGAAGGTCCCCATTGCCGAAGGACTCTTTATTTGGCCCTCGGACGATCCCCGGCTGATCGGCAGCCGTTGCAAGAATTGCGGCGAGGTCACCTTTCCCGCCCAAAAGAGTTGCCCGGCCTGCTGCCTCGAAGATGTGGAAAACATCGAACTGGCCAAGCGGGGCAAGCTGTGGACCTGGACCGTCCAGGGCTTCCCGCCCAAGTCCCCGCCTTACGCCAAGAAGGAGACGCCCGAAACCTTCGTTCCTTACGGCGTGGGCTACATTGAATTGCCCGGCCAGGTCCGGGTCGAAAGCCGGCTGACCGAAAACGATCCGGACAAGCTGCGCATCGGCATGGACATGGAGCTGGTCATCCAAAAATTCATGGAAAACGACCAAGGCGACGAGGTCATGATCTTCGCCTTCAAACCGGTGAACGGGGGCGCATAAATGGACGTGGCCATCATCGGCATCGGCATACATCCTTTCGGCCGAACTGAAGGCGTTTCCGGCCTCGAACAAGGCGCTTTCGCCGTCCGGCAAGCTCTAAGGGACGCGGGCCTCGACTGGAAAGACGTCCAGTTCGCTTACGGCGGCAGCACCGACGCCGGGGCGGCCGACACCCTGGTCAACAAGCTGGGCCTGACCGGGCTTCAGTTCATCAATGTGGCCAACGGTTGCGCCACCGGCGGCAGCGCCCTGTTTTCAGCTTACACGGCCATCACCTCCGGCACCTGGGACCTGGGCCTGGCCGTGGGCTTCGACAAGCATCCTCGGGGCGCTTTCGCCGTCAATCCGGAAGAGTGGGGGCTGGGCCAATGGTACGGCCAGCTCGGCTTGGCTTTGACCACCCAGTTCTTCGGGATGAAAATCCAGAAATACATGCACGAATACGGCGTGACCGAGGACGCCCTGATCCGCATAGCCGAAAAGGCCTTCCGCAACGGAGCCGTCACGCCCTACGCCTGGCGCAAAAGGCCGCTCAGTTATGATGAAATAGCCGCTTCGCCCATGGTCAACCATCCTCTGCGGCAATACATGTTCTGTTCGCCCGGCGAGGGCGCGGCGGCCCTGGTGCTGTGCAGCGCCAAGAAAGCCCGGCAATACACATCCAAGCCCGTCTTCCTCAAGGCGGCCGCGGTTCGGACCAGGCGATACGGTTCTTTCGAAGTCTTCAGCCCGTGCCAGGCCCTGGACCAGGCCCTCAGTCCGACCGTCCAGGCTTCCCAGGCCGCCTATGAGATGGCCGGAGTAGGACCGGAAGATATCGACATCGCCCAACTCCAGGATACCGAATCCGGGGCCGCCATCATGCATATGGCCGAAAACGGCTTGTGCCGCCACGGCGAACAGGAAAAACTGATACGCGAAGGGGCCACCGAGATCACCGGCCGTCTGCCGATCAACACCGACGGCGGCTGCCTGGCTTGCGGCGAACCCATCGGGGCCTCAGGCCTGAGGCAGGTTTACGACCTTTGCCTCCAACTCCGCGGCGAGGCCGGACCGAGACAGGCCCCCCGGAAACTGCGCACCGGTTATTCCCATGTGTACGGCGCCCCGGGTCTGAGCGCCGTGACCATCTTACAAATCTGACCGGCCTGATCCGGCTGTCCGCCCCTATTTTTCCCCTTGTGATTTGCGCCCAAGGCTTGCTTCGTCTGGGTCAAGGGTGGTACCCTTGATGGCGTAGGCGAAACAGCGCCAAGCATTATACCATTATTCTTTGAGGTTAAGGCAATGTTTGAAGCCGGGCGAATCTTCAAGGCCTTGATTACGGTGCTGGTCGTTGCGGCTGTTTTTATTCCTGGCCGGGCGGCTTGGGCCGGGTCTGAAGTCAAGCTGTCCAAGGGACAGACCGTTTACGTGGCGGTCTATTCCCACATCTATTGCGGGGACCGGGAGCAGCCTTTCGACCTGGCCGTCACCTTGAGCATCAGGAACACCGACCTTACCCGATCCCTTTTCATAAACACGGTCGACTATTACGATTCCAAGGGCAACCTGGTCAAGAAGTACCTGGACAGGCCGCTGGAGCTGCCGGCCTTGGCTTCGGTCAGGTACATCATCAAGGAATCGGACCGGACCGGAGGCTCGGGGGCCAACTTCATCGTCAAATGGGAAGCAGATCAGCCGGTGAATGTTCCCTTGATCGAATCGGTCATGATCGGGGCCCAGACCCAGCAAGGCATTTCCTTCACCTCCCGGGGCCAGGTGATTGAGGAACGGGCGGAATGAGGCGGCTGTTCTTCCGGCTCTCCGACACAAGTCAAGTAGGCATCGACTATGGCTGGGGCAGCTGGTGGAAATCCCGGCCCCGGCGGCGGTAGACCACTTCGATGACCAGTCCGGCCGCGGCGAGGGCGGCCGTAACCTCATCAGCCCAGTCGGGTTCGACCTCCAGAGCCAGCCCGCAATCCGGGTTGACTTCTTTGGGCACCGGGATCAGGTCGAAGGGGAGGTCAGCCTTTTGCAGGACCTTTTCCGCCCGCAAGACCTGGTGAATGGAAGAAAAGATATAGACGAGGACTTCTCGGGGCATCAGTCATCAGCTTTATCAGGTTCGCCGGCGGGACAAAAGGTCCAGGGCCGTCAAAACAGCCTCTATTTCTTCGGTCGTATTGAAAAACCCGAAAGAGAAGCGGACCGCGCCTTCCGGAAAAGCGCCTAAAGTGCGGTGGGCCCGCGGGGCGCAATGGAGTCCGGCCCTGGTTAGGATGTCGAACTCGCGATCGAGGGTCAGGGCCAAATCCGAGGGGGACCAGCCGGCCAGGTTCACAGAGACCACGGCGGTGCGCAGATGCGGGTCAGACGGTCCGTACAGTTGGAGGCCTTTAATCTGGCTTAGGCCGTCTAAAAACTTTTCGGTCAGCTCAAGTTCGTGCCGGCGGATGGTTTCAATGCCGGTGTCCAAAATATACCTCACCCCGGCGGCCAAACCGGCCAGGCCGTGGGTGTTGGGCGTCCCGGCTTCGAGGGCGTCGGGCATGAATTCAGGCTGTTCCTCGAACTCGGAGCGGCTGCCGGTTCCGCCCCGGACCAGCGGCTTGATGGTCAGTCCCGGCCGCACCCACAGCCCGCCCGTGCCGGTGGGGCCCAGCAGGGCCTTATGGCCGGTGAAGGCCAAAATATCAGCCATTTCCTCGATGGGGTCCAGGCAGAGCGCTCCGGCGCTTTGGGCCGCATCCACCAGCAAGGGCACCCCGCCCAGAGCCGCTTTGACTTCCTGGAGCGGGCAGATGGTCCCGACCACGTTCGAGGCGTGGTTGACCACGGCCAGCTTGGTCCGGCCGGTCAGACGCCGGGAGAACTCCGCCGGGTCCACTTGTCCGCTGGGCGGAACCGGGATCACCTCCACTTCCACCCTCCTGGTCCGGGCCAGCCAGGACAGGGGCCGCATGACCGAGTTGTGCTCGAAGGAAGTGGTCAGGACATGGTCGCCTTCCTGGAGCAACCCGGTCAGGGCCAGGTTCAAGGCCTGGGTCACGTTGAGGGTCCAGGCGATTTGACTGGAATCGTCCACGCTGAAAAGTTCGGCCACAGCCTCCCGGGCTTCGAACACGGTCCGGGAAGCGGCCAGGGACATCCGGTGGGCCGAACGGCCCGGGCTGGCCGAAAATTCGGTCAAGGCCCTGGTCACAGCCTCGATCACGGCCGGAGGTTTCGGGAAAGAGGTGGCGGCCTGGTCGCAATAGATGACGCCGGACATAAGAAGTTAAGGCGAAACGACCCGGTCCGCGGCGCTCAGGGTCTCGACGATTTCGAACATATTGGTCACCCGGCCCACGGCCAGTTTTTCCTTGAGGCCGAAGAAATCCAGGCAGGCGCCGCAGGACAGGATGTCCACCCCGTCATCGGCCAGGTTCTGGAGAGCGTCCAGGTGTTCCGATCCGGCGCAGGTCAGGTAAACACCGGTGTTGTAAAAAACCAGGGTTCTGGGCTTGATGGCGGCTTCGCACAGGGTTTTGATAAAAGCCTTCATCAGGACCCGGCCCAGTTCTTCGGAACCGCCGCCCATATATCGGCTGGTGACTTTGACCACGAGCTTGGGGACCGCCGCGGTCGGCCGGGGGGTCGGACCGGCGGCTTCCACGGGCGCGGCCCCGCCCGGTCTGCTTTTGGTGACGGTCAGGACAAAGTCGGACCCTTGGACCGCCGTTTCCACGGCCGCGCCTTGGGACTGGGCGAACCTGGTCACGTTGTCCCGGGCCGCGGGGTTATCGACGATGACCTGGACTTGTCCCAGGTCCAATCCATCCAGGGCTTCCTTGGTTTTCAAGACCGGTTGGGGGCAGGCCAAGCCCCGACAGTCCAACACTTGCATGACAAACGCCTCCTTGGCTTAATCCATAGATCAAGGTTATAAAAGTATAGCATTTTTACCTATAGATGTCACCGGTCATTCCGGAGGCGGCATCAAATTTATCAAAGGGGGCGGAAAAGCAAAGCGGGCCAAGCCCTCAGCCCTGGTGGACCAAAATCCACCTCACATCCCTGTCCCCCGCTGTTCAGTCCCCCTGAGGCCATAATGTGGGTCTGCCGGTCCCTCCAGCCGACGAGCAGCAAGGATAAAGACCGGAGAATAGGCCAAGACGGCCTCTTCCAGTTTTTTGGGTTTGCCTTGTCGGAAAATTTTATGTTAAGTTCTTTCGATCTTGGTCTAAATATATAATGAGGAAAAACTGTTGATTCACATCAAGACCGCTGAGGAGATAGAGGGTATCAGGGTCAGCGGGCGGCTGGCCGCGCAAACCCTGGATTTTTTGGCCGAGCACATCAAGCCTGGGGTAACCACGGAAAAGCTGGACAGCCTGGGGCACCAGTTTATTTTGGACCATGGAGCCACGCCTTCCTCTTTGGGCTACCGGGGTTTCCCCAAGAGTATGTGCATCTCGATCAATAAGGAAGTGGTTCACGGGATACCGGGTCCGCGCCGCCTTAAGGAGGGCGACATCGTCAAGATCGACGTGACCGTGTTCAAGAACGGATTTCACGGGGACACGGCCCGGACCTTTTACGTGGGCCGGGTTTCGGAACGGGCCCGGGCTCTGGTGGAGACCACGCGTCAGGCCCTCGATTTGGCCATAAAAGTGGTCGAGCCCGGGGTTCATCTCGGCGACATCGGGGCGACTATTCAGCAATACGTCGAAGCCAGGGGGTTCAGCGTGGTCCGCCATTTTGTCGGCCACGGCATCGGCCGCAACTTTCATGAAGACCCCCAGGTGCTCCACTACGGCCGGGCCGGGACCGGTCTGCGTCTCAAGGAAGGCATGGTTTTCACTATAGAACCCATGATCAACGAAGGCGGTTGGGACGTGAAAATACTTGATGACGGCTGGACGGCCGTGACCAGGGACGGGCTGCTTTCGGCCCAGTTCGAACACACCCTCGCCGTGACCCGCAATGGGGCCGACGTTTTGACCCTGAGTTAGGGCCATGCCGTTTCATCCGTTCAAAAGGGTTTCGATTCTTTTTTTTCTTTTCAGCCTTGGCCTGACTCCGTTTTTGCTTCCGGCCCAAGCCCAGCCGCCCGAGGGGCCGCCCACTCCGGTCGTGGCCGCTCCGGTGGAAGAAAGGACCCTGGCTCCGGCCGTGGAGCTGGTGGGCACGGCCAGGCCGGACAGAACCAGCCGGGTGGCGGCCGAAGTGGTCGGGCTGGTCAAGGAAGTCAAGTTCAACGAGGGTGACTTGGTCAAGGCGGGCGCGGTCCTGGTCGGTCTTGATCAAACCAACCTGCAACTCAGTCTCAAGGCGGCCCGAGCGGCCTTGGCCGGGGTCAAGATTCAGATCGAAGAAGCCAGGAAAGACCTGGAAAGAGCCGCCAGTCTCAGGGCGACTGATTCCATCAGCGTTCATAATTATGAAAAGGACCTTTATCGGGTCAAGAATTTGGAACAGGCCGTGGTCGGAGCCGAAGCCGAAACAGCCCAATTGGAGGACACTATCCGGCGCATGACCGTCAAGGCCCCCTTTACCGGATATGTCATCGAAAAACATACTGAACTCGGCCAGTGGCTGAGTCCCGGCGCGCCGGTGGCCACGATCATCGACCTGTCCACCGTCAAGGTGAGGGTCCCTTTGCCGGAAAGATACGTCCTGGAAATAAAACCAGGGGCCGAAGCCTCGGTGGTCTTCGACGCCCTGGGGGCTGATTCTTTTAAGGGCCGGGTCACCACGGTCATCCCGTCCGCTGATGAGAAAGCCCGGACCTTGCCCGTGGAAGTTTCCTTGCCTAATCCCGAAGGAAACATCAAGGCCGGCCTGTTGGCCAGGGTCGCTTTGACCGGCCCGGAACGGAAGGTCCTTCTGATTTCCAAGGACGCTCTGGTCCTGGACCGGGGTCGGGCCACGGTCTTTGTGGTTAAAGGCGACGAGGTCTTCCCCGTGGAAGTCCAAACCGGGGCGGCCTACGGTCAACAAGTGGAAATTTCCGGCCAAATCGAGCCCGGACAGATGGTGGTGGTTCAGGGCAACGAAAGGCTCAGGTCGGGTCAAAAGGTCAGCCTAGCCCAGGGTCAGGCTTCGCCCTCCACCGCCGCACCTGGAAGCTCATCGGCTAAATGAAACTGACCGATTATTCCATTAGTAAACCCGTCACGGTCATCGTCGGCGTCCTGCTCCTGGTCCTTTTCGGGATCATCGGTCTCACCCGCGTTCCGGTTCAACTTACTCCGGATGTAGAGAAACCCACCATCAGCGTCCAGACCACCTGGCGGGGCGGCAGTCCGGTCGAGGTGGAACGGGAGATCGTCGAGCCTCAGGAGGAGCAGCTCAAGAACGTGGAAGGCCTGTCCGAAATGACCAGCGAGTCCCAAGACGGTCAGGGGACGGTGACCATGGAATTCGAGATCGGCACGGACGTGGACGCCGCCTTGCTCAAGGTCTCCAACCGCCTCCAGCAGGTGCTCCAGTACCCGGCCGAGGCCCTAAAACCGGTTCTCATCCCGGCCGGTGAACAGCGGACGGCCATGGCCTATAACGTCATTCGGCCTCTGCCCGGCCGGGTCGAGCCTCTGACCATCGAACGGGATTTCATCGAAGATTACGTCAAGCCTCGGCTGGAACGCGTCCCCGGCGTGGCTGCGGTAAACGTTTACGGCGGCCGGGAACGTGAGATGCAGGTCATTGTCGATCCCCAGAAACTGGCCGCTCGGGGCGTGACCATTCACGAGGTCATCCAGGCCATCGCCGCCGGCAACAAGAACACCAGCGCCGGTGATTTCGACGAGGGCAAAAGGCGCTATATCGTCCGGACGGTGGGCGAGTACGAGTCGCCCGCAGACATCGAGCGGGTCATCATCAAGAATATCGACGGCCGGCCGATTTACGTCCGGGACGTGGCCGCGGCCAAGTTGGGTTTCAAAAAGTCTCAATACGCCGTCCGGAACATGGGTATAGAAACCCTGGTTTTCAACGCCGTCCGGGCCACCGGGGCCAACGTCCTGACGGTCATGAAAGATTTTAGAAAGGCTGTCGCCGAACTCAACCAAAGCCTGCTGGCCGACCGCAAAATGCAGATTCAGCAAGTCTACGACGAGACCACCTATATCAATTCGGCCATCGAACTGGTCCGCAACAACATTTTCATCGGCGGGACTTTGGCCGTGGGAGTGCTGCTGCTCTTTCTGCGCAGCATTACCAGCACGCTGATCATCGCCACGGCCATACCCATCAGCGTCATCGGCACTTTCTTCCTTATGTCCCTGTTCGGCCGGAACATCAACGTCATCAGCCTGGCCGGCATGGCCTTTGCCGTGGGCTTGGTCGTGGACGCCTCTATTGTCGTTCTGGAAAATATTTACCGCCACCGTGAAGAAGGCGAAGACCGAGTCCAGGCCGCTTCCAACGGGACCCAGGAAGTCTGGGGGGCCATTTTGGCCAGTTCCCTGACCACTATTGCGGTTTTCGCCCCCATTATTTACGTTCAGGAAGAAGCCGGCCAACTGTTCCGGGATATCGCCATCGCCATTTCCAGCGCCGTTTTTCTTTCTCTGATTGTTTCCATTACCGTCATTCCCACCTTCGCTTCCAAGATTTTGGGACGTTTCCGGCTGGCTAAAAGGCAGAAAAGCCGGCAAGCTCAAAACGAATCAGGACCGGACCGCAAAAAAGGCTTGGGTGGTCTGCCTGGAACGTTCACGAGGCTGGTGGTGGGGCTGGTCCGTTGGGTAGCCGGCCGGGTCTGGGCCCAAGTGGCCCTGGTCGTCTTCCTGACCTGCGCGGCATTGGGCATGGCCTTCTTTCTGGCCCCCAAGGCCGAATATTTGCCTGAAGGCAACCGGGACATAGTCTTTACTCTCATGCTGCCGCCCCCAGGTTATAACCTAAACGAATTCAACCGGATGGCTGAAAGCCTGGAAAGAGATTTCACGCCTTACTGGTCGGTCGAGCCCGGCACGCCCGAAGCGGTCAGGCTGGATGGTCCGCCCATTGATCACATGTTCTTTTTCGCCCGAGGCCAGATGGCCTTCATGGGAGTCAAACCCTATCAGGAAGAAGCCTTGCGGGTCAGAGAACTGATCCCGGTGGTCCGCCGGGCCATCAACAAGATTCCCGGAGTGATCGCCATCGTCCGCCAGCCCAGCCTTTTCGCTCGGGGCGTCGGGGCCGGCCGCTCCATCAACGTGGACATCACCGGACCGGACCTGAACCGGATTTTGGACTTGGGCCGGCGCATTTTCGGACAGCTCAATGAACTTCTGCCCGAAGCCCAGATGCGTCCCATTCCCGGCCTGGACCTGGGCAACCCGGAAGTCCGCGTTCTCCCCGACCGGGACCGGACGGCCGAGGTCGGCCTCAACGCTCAGGACCTGGGGATCATGGTCGATCTTTTGCTCGACGGCCTCAAGGTTTCAGATTACCGTTACCGCGGCCAAAAGATCGATCTAACCCTGATGGGCCAGGCCGATCAGATCGCCCGGACCCAAGACCTGATCAACATCCCGGTCAAGACTCCGGACAACCGGCTGATCACCTTGGGTTCAATCGCCGACATCAGGACCGTTTCCGGTCCGGTCCAGATCAATCACATCGAGCGGGAGCGGGCCATCAGCATTCAGGTCATCCCGCCCGAACATCTGCCCCTGCAGACGGCCATGGAAATGATCGAAGAAAAAATCGTCATCCCCCTGAAGCAGAGCGGCGAACTGGGGGATTTCTACAGGATCAAATTGGCCGGCACCGCCGACAAGTTGACCGAGACCAGGCAGGCCCTGACCTTCAATTTCGTTCTGGCCCTGATCATCACCTTTTTGCTGATGTCGGCCCTGTTTCAGAGCTTCGTCTATCCCCTGGTCATCATGTTTTCCGTGCCCCTGGCCGCAGCCGGCGGTTTTCTGGGTCTGGCGGTGGTCAACGCCCTGGTCGCCTTTCAGCCCCTGGACGTTTTGACCATGCTTGGCTTCGTCATCCTGATCGGCATCGTCGTCAACAACGCCATCTTAATCGTTCACCAGGGACTCAACAATATAAGGTACAAAGGCTTGGCCGTCCGGGAGGCCGTGACCGAATCGGTCCGGACGCGCATCCGGCCCATCTTCATGAGCATGACCACCAGCGTCTTCGGGATGAGCCCCCTGATCGTCTTTCAAGGGGCCGGTTCCGAGCTTTATCGGGGCATAGGCAGCGTGGTCATCGGCGGCTTGGTCGTCTCGACGGTCTTCACCATTTTCCTGGTACCCTCTCTATTCACCCTGGTCCTCAATATTCAGTACCGCCTGGGCGTCGGCCCCAAACCGGAGAACCAGCCTTCTTGAGCCGCTGAATAATTCACCGCCGTTCGAAAAAAACCGGGGATGGGCGCGGCCGCCCTTTATAAAACGACCGCCAGCCCTTTCCCCCGCAAATACTCCTTGACCTGGCGGATGCTCAAGAGACGATAATGGAAGACCGAGGCGGCCAGAAGGATATCCGCGCCGCCTTGGACTACGGCCTCGTAGAAATCTTCGAGTTTCCCGGCCCCGCCGGAAGCGACCACCGGCAGGCTGACCGCATCGGAAACGGCCTTGGTGAATTCCAGGTCGTAACCGGCCTGGGTCCCGTCCCCGTCCATGCTGGTGGGCAGAATCACCCCGGCGCCCAGGTCCTCGCACTGCTTGGCCCACAAAACAGCGTCCTGACCCACGGGCTTGGTCCCGCCGGCCACGGCCAGTTCGAAACCGGAAGGCATAGTCTGGTTGCGGCGGGCGTCCACGGCCACGGTGATGCGCTCCGAACCGAACTTTTGGGCGGCTTCGCCGACCAGGTCCGGACGTTTGACCGCTGCGCTGTTCATGGACACTTTGTCCGCGCCGGCTTCCAAAAGCAGTTCGATGTCTTCCAAAGTCGCAATACCTCCACCGACGGTCAGAGGTATCCGGATCACCGCCGAGACGCCGCGGACCCATTCCAGTCTGGTTTTACGGTTCTCGAGAGTGGCGGCTATATCGAGCATAGCCAGTTCATCGGCTCCCTCTTGTTGATACAAGGCCGCGTTTTCCACCGGGTCGCCGGCGTCCTTGAGGTCCACAAAATGGACGCCTTTGACCACCCGGCCCTCTTTCATGTCCAGACAAGGCATGATTTTTATGGAGGTCATGGTTCTTCCTTTCGTCTTATTGAGCTTAGGTCGGAAAATTAAAGAAGCTATATATCATAGCTGGTTCGAGGGGAAAAGGGGACATATAATGTTTGGATGTCCTTCAAAAAGTTGATCCGACGGCGGTCTTGGCGGATTTCACTTCGCGCTTCCGACCTGGATGGACCGCCCCATCTTAGGAAAAAGCGTGTTATGATCGGCTCCCACTTTTATGGCGGGAAAATAATGGTTGCATCTTTCAATAATAATAAGTAAAATAACAAAATGAACTGGGCAGTAATTCAACGACTGGGCCGAAGAAAGGACGGGAGATGGAGGAGCAGGCGGCCAAGATAATCGTGGTGGGGGCCGGGGTTGCCGGCCTGCGGGCGGCCCTCAACCTGGCCGAGATGGGCTATAAAATTCTACTGGTGGATGAAGCTCCGGCGGCCGGGGGCAAGCTGCTTCAACTGGAAAAGCAGTATCCGACCGACCATTGCGGCCTCTGCCGGTTAAGACCGTCCTTGAACACCGAGGAAAGCGCGGCGGGCTGCCTGCGCCAGGGCCTCATCCACGACCGCGTGACTTTTCTGCCCTGGACCAAGGTCACGGCGGTGACCGGGCGGCCGGGCCGCTTGACCGTGACTGTGGAGTCGACGCCGAGCGGGATAAGCCCCGAACTCTGCACCGCCTGCGGGTTATGCGAAGAAGTCTGCCCGGAAAGCAGCCCCGACCTCTTTAACGCTGGGTTGAATCAACGCAAGGCCGTGTTCCCGGCCTCCCCTTTCGCCCCTTTCAGCCCGCGGCTCATCGACTGGAGCATTTGCACGAAGTGCGGCCGGTGCCGGGAGGTCTGTCCGACCGGGGCCGTGGACCTGGACCAGGGCACGGAAACCAGGGACCTAGCCGGTATCGCCCTCGTCCTGGCGGCCACGGGCCGGTCGCTTTACGACCCGCAGAAAGTCGACCTTTACGGCGGAGGACGGTGGCCCAATGTCCTGACCGCTTTGGCTTACGAACGTCTGATCAGTCCCTTGGGGCCTTGGGGCGGTCTTTCCGAGTCGGGTCTGCCCTTAAGGCCTTCCGACGGCCGCGAAGCCAAAAGGATCGCCTGGATTCAATGCGTGGGCTCGCGCAACGTCATGATCCAGGCCCCGGACTGCTCGAACGCCTGTTGCATGTTCGCCCTTAAAGAAGCCGGGCTAACCCGGGAAAAGTCCGGATTGACGGCGGAAACGGCCGTTTTTTACATGGACCTGCGCACTTACGGCCGGGATTTCCAGCGTTACCGCGACCGGGCCGAACAGGAGCTGGGAGTCAGGTTCGTGCGTAGCCGGGTGCACAGCCTGGACCAGGGCGATGATCCCCAGGAAGTCCTGGTGCGTTATGTCGACCCGGAGGGGCAACCGAACGCCGAATCCTTTGATCTGGTGGTCCTGTCCACCGGCCAGGGTCCTGATTCGAACAATAAGCTGCCGGAATGGGCTCGCCGGGAAGGGGTTCTGGTCGCGGATTCGAGCCTGGCCTTGACCGACATCACCGACTCCTTGATCGCAGCCGACGCCTTAACCGCCCGGGCCGCCGGTTTATTAAAAGAGCAGGGACATGGCGGGTCGGTCCGGAAACGGCCGGAGATTCAGCTTGATCCAGGCCGGTCAGGGCAAATACTGGCCGTCTTTCTTTCGCCGGCGGAAGAGGACGTCTCCTGGGAAAAAGTCGAGAAAGGCCTGCCCGCCGACGTCCGCCTGGTGCGCCTGAGAAGTCCCTTTGGCCCGGCGGCTTGGGAAAAAATCAGGCGGAAGCTCGATGAATACTCCGCCGGGCGCTTAGTGGTTCTGGCTCCCGGCCGATGGGCCGATCAACCGGCAAGCCTGATGGAGCGGGCCTTGGGTCTGCCCGGTCTTTTCATCGAATCTTTTGATTACGCCCCACTTTTCCGGCGACTGGAACGGCCAGATCAAAGAGCGGCGGTCCTTTTGAATCAGATCAAGATCAAAGCCGATCTGCTCCGAGCGCGAAACGAGTTGACCGACCCGGCTCATCCCCTGACCGCGTCGACCCAGACGGCCGTAGTCCCTTCGACCCTGGTGGTGGGCGGCGGTCCGGCCGGTTTGAGCGCGGCCCTGGCCCTGGCCGACCAGGACCTCGACGTAACCATAGTGGAAAAAGAGGCCGAAATCGGCCATACGGCGGCCCGCCTGTTATCGGATGAGCTGAGGGACCAAGTTGAAGTCTTGACCCTGGCCGCCCGGAATCATCCCCGCATTTCCTTAAGGACCGGGACCAAGGTGGTCCATTGTTCCGGACAGGCCGGCGATTTCAGACTGAAGCTGATTGATGACGGCGGACGAACGGAGACCCTGGCCGCCGGGGCGGTCATCCTGGCCACCGGCGGGGGTCGGTCGGACACGAACGCTTACGGCTTGGGAAGACATGAACGGATCGTTTCCGTGTTCGACTTGGCCCCCAGGCTGGCCCGGCCGGATTTCCCCGCGGACTCGCTCCGGGAAACGGTCTTTATTCTCTGCGCTGGGTCCCGGGAGGAGCCGCGGAATTATTGCAGCCGGGTCTGCTGTCCGACGGCCTTGAACACGGCGATTAAAATCAAGACTATCCGGCCCGCAGGCCGGGTGACCGTTTTCTACCGCGACGTGATGACCTACGGGGCTTCGGAACGCCTTTACGCCGAAGCCAGACGAAAAGGCGTGCTTTTTATTCCTTTTGATTTGCCGGCCCGGCCGCAAGTCCGGATCGAGGCCGGCGGTCCGGTGGTCGAGGGTTTCGATCCTTTGCTCCAGGAGCCGGTCCGAATCGAAGCGGACTGGCTGGCCTTGGCCATCGGGGTAAGGCCGAACGACCAGACCGAAACGGCCCAAACCTTTGGCCTGGACCTGACCAGGGACGGCTTCCTGAAGGAGGCCGACGTAAAATGGCGGCCGGTGGATTCGCCCCGGGAAGGCATTTATGTCTGCGGCCTGGGCCGGGCTCCGGCCCGTTTGAACGAGGCCATGAGGGAAGGCCTGGCCGCGGCGGGCCGGGCCGGGCGGCTCCTGGCCGGACGAGAAATCAAGGTCCAGCGAAATATCGCCTTCATCAAGCCGGGCCAATGCGTCCGCTGTCTGTTGTGCCTGCCTGCCTGTCCTTACCAGGCCCGGTCGGCCGACGACCAGGGCGGACCGGTCCGGGTGGATCCGGCGGCCTGCCGGGGGTGCGGGCTGTGCGTGTCGGTCTGTCCGGCCGAAGCCATCGCCTTGGGGGATTATTTCGAGGAAGGTTTGACCGCGGCTTTAAAGACGGTCCTGGCCGGTGAATAAATAAAAGACCCGTTTAAGATACTAGAATATCCGGAGATAAATTAAATGGAAACTCATGGCGATCTGAAAATCATCACCCCGGTCAGGGCCGTGGGCAGTCCGCTCGACTTATGCCTGGGCTGCGGCACTTGCAGCGCTGGCTGTCCCATGACCGGGGTGGACGGTTTTGATCCGCGGAAGATGGTCCGGCTGGCTTTGCAGGACCGGGACCGGGAGCTGGTCGAATCCAAACTGCCCTGGCTGTGCACCCTGTGCGGGCGGTGTGAGTACGCCTGTCCCATGGGTCTGCCTATCGTGAATCTGGTTCGCTCGATTCGGGGACTGGTGGACCGGGACGAGGTGCCGGGTCAGATTCACCGGGGCGTGGCCAATGCCTTGAAGACCGGCAACAACCTGGGCCTGCCCACGGAGGACTTCGAGTTCATTATCCAGGATGTGGCCGAGGAACTGGCCCAGGAAGAGGGGTTCGAGGATTTCCGGGTCGACCTTGACAAACCCGGGGCCAATCTTCTGTGCACCCTGCACAACAAGCTGGTCAACACCCAGAACGAGGACCTGGTCCACTGGTGGAAGATTTTCCATCGGGCCGGGGAAGACTGGACCCTTCCCAGGGAGAACTGGGAGGGGGTGCTGTGGGGGCTGTTTTCGGGGGATGACGAATCGATCAGAATCCAGGTGGGCCGGATAGTGGACCACATGGAACGGCTGAGCGCCGCCAATCTGATGTACCCGGAATGAGGCCACGCCTATCTGTCGACCCGGTCCGGGCTCGAGAAATGGCATCCAAGGTTTTTCGATAAATACGGCGCTTTGACCGTCTTCGATCTGCTTAAAGAATACCTCAGCTCCGGCCGCATCAGGGTGGACAAATCGAAATTGAGCGGTTTTCGGGCCGCCTATCATGACCCGTGCAATTACGGCCGCAAATCCATGGAGCTTTTCGGCCGGGCCTATTACGAGGAAGGCCGCTGGGTCATGGACCAGTGTTTTGACGACTGGATCGACCTTTATCCTAATCGCGGCCTCCAGTACTGCTGCGGGGGCGGCGGCGGGACTTTGCTGACGCCCTATTCAGCGGAGCGCATTCACTACGGCCGGCGCAAAATGGAACAAATCAGGCGGAGCGGGGCCGACTTGGTGGTCGTGCCCTGCCATAGCTGCCACGGACAGCTAAAGGCCCTGACCCAGGAATTGGGGTCTGATATTCAAGTCAAGTATTTGTGGGAAGTAGTGGCCGACGCCTTGGTCCTGGACTAGCTTCGACCGGGTAGGTTGATAATCATTCGACTTAAGTACAAGGCCACAATCTTGTGATCTTTCCAGGACTTTCCCCAAAAAAAGGGGGCAAAGACTGATAAGATATTGAATATATAGCGGAAGTTCACAGATACATAAACGATCAACTATTTGATTTTAATAATCTTTTAAATAAAAACTATGATTACCGTAATGACTACATTTAACTTCCTGTAAAAACAATGTATTTTTCAAACACTAAAACTAAAGACCACCATTAAGTCAAGCATTTAATTTAAACAAATGGTGTTAGTAGTCACTAACTTAAAATTGTTAACTATTTGATTTAACAATTATTTCATCAATTATAGGCTTCTAGAAATGTGAACTTCCGTTAGAAATGGAATTATATATATTTCAATATTTTATATTATAGGGAATCAGGAGATTGCGGGACGGTGTTCCCAAGCTGGAGCTGGGGAGCCGGCCCAAAGTGCGGCGGAGCCGCGAAGACAGGGCGTTCCCAGGCGGAGCCTGGGAACGAGGGGGAATGGGCAGTATTTTCAAAGCGTTTTCGTTATTACCGGCGTTGGTCGAGGCGTTTGCCGTCCGGGCCGTAACGGTAGAACCCTTGGCCGGTCTTGCGGCCGAGCCGGCCGGCCTTGACCATCTTTTGGAGTAGGTCGGACTCAGGCAGCAGGTGGTCTTCGCCCAGGTCCTTGAGGGCCTGGAAGACGAAGGCGAAGACGTCCAGGCCGGCGTTGTCGGCGATTTCAAAAGGTCCGACGTTCCAGGCGTAACTGATTTTCAGGCCCAGGTCCACGTCTTCCGGGGAGACGACCCCTTTGGCCACCAGGTCCACGGCCTCCCGCAAGGCCCCGGCGAAGATGCGGTTCATGACAAAGCCGGGGATATCGTGCCGGACCTGGATCGGAATTTTGCCTAAGGAGCGGACGAAGGCCACGCCGCGGTCAAAGACTTCGGGCGAGGTCTTTTGGCCTTTGACCACTTCGACGCCGGCCATCAGGGGGACCGGACCGAAGAAATGCAGGCCCAGGACCCGTTTCGGGTCTTGGACGGCCTGGGCCAGGTGGGAGATGGGGATGGTCGAAGTGTTGCTGGCCAGGACGGTTTCCGGGCGGGCCTGTCGGTCCAGTTCGGCGAAGAGTTGAAGCTTCAAGCCTTCTATTTCGAAGGCGGCCTCGATGACCCAGTCGGCCTGGGCCGCGGAGGACAGGTCGTGGACGGGGGAGATTCTTTCGAGCACGGCCGGGGGCGGTTCTTTGACCAAGCCCTTGGCCGCGAGTTTTTCCACGGAGTTTTTGATGGTCTTTAAGGCTTGGTCGAGGGCTTCGGGTTTGACGTCCATCAGGTCGACCCGTCGTCCGGACTGGGCGCAGACCTGAGCGATGCCGGCCCCCATGAAGCCGGCCCCGACCACCAGGACAGTTTCCATGTCAGGTCCCTCCTATTGGTCGCCGATGCGGAAGTGGGACTCGTCGAATTCAGGTTTGCCCTCATACTTCTTCATGAAGAAGCCCGGGATCAGGTCCATGTTGTCGAATATGGCCGGATCGACCTCGATCCCGACCTGGTGAAAGGCCTTGACGATGGCCTTGGGCTGGGGCGGGCAGCTTTTAATGGCCACCAGGTCCTGGATGTTCGGGTGGTCCTTGTTGGCTTCGTACATACATTTGCCCAGGAGGATGGTGTGTTTCATGCCGGGGGCGGGCGTCTGGATTTTGCCGTTGAGGACTTCTATTTCGTCGAAGGGTTTGCCTTTGTAGGCCCGGGCGATGGCGGTCAGGACGATGCCGTTGAGCCCGGAGCAATAAGTGCACAGGGACAGGTCATATTTGCGGTAGGCCAGGCCCTTGATACCCATCTGTTCCATGGGCATCGGCAGAGAGCCGTCTTCGTTGTAGGGGAAGTCATAGTCGTGGAAGGCGGCCAGGTCTTCGATCTTCTCGCCGACCGTTTCGAGGTCGGACAGGTCGAGGGGCCGATTACGGTTCTTGGCGGCGTGAACCAGGTGGGGGACGTCGGCCGGATCATAGCCTAGGAGTTTGGCTCCGACCAGATCGGCCGAGACCAGGTCGGACGAGGCGACCAGGATGTCGCTGCGGTGCATGCGGCCGTCGAAGGACGGCCCCCGTTCGTTGGTGTAGATGCCGTCGATCAAGGTGAACATGGGCGGCAGGTTGTCGCCCAGCCGGGCGATGTAAAAGTTGAGGTTTTTGACCGGGTCGGCGTTATGGCATCTTCGGCGGGATTCGACGTCGATGACGCCCTTGAGGTTCTTGAGGCCCAGGGAGACGATGCTTTGGGCGTGGGTCTTCATGACCGGGAGATTGACGACGAAGTCGCTGTTGAGGATGTGGGTGTTGAAGTTGAGGAGGACGCCGTCGCCCAAATCGACTTCTTCGAAGGGGTCTTCAAAGACGTTGACGAATTTGACGCCGTATCGTTTCTTCAGGACGTTGTAACCCAGGTACTCGGCGGCATGGGCCGGGGTTTCCTTGTCCTTGGGTTTGTTGGTGACCATGCCTTCGCCGATGGTGATTTCCTCGACGCCTTTTTCCTTGAGGATGACGACCATGTCCTCGATGACCCGGGAGGTGGTGATGACCCCCCATTTGGGAAAAGGCACGGCCTTGGTCCACATGACGATGTTGGGTTTGATGAAGACCTTGGCCTTGGCCGGCAGATGTTCCAGGCCACGGGAGAGATCGACCGCCCGGCGGACCGATTCTCCTGGTTTTTCGTAACGGACGATAGCCACGACCGGCTTGTTCATGCTTGACCTCCTTGGCATCCTTGGACCGGTTTCCTCCCGGTGTTTCTATAGACAGCGGTGATTAAAAGACATCAGTCAATAAAATACGGTTCGCTCATTTCCACGGTCAGGCCGTCCGTCTCCATCAGCCGCCCGGCCAGCCCTTCGATCTTGGGCAGTTCGTAGTGGGAAAAGTATTTCATGGTGTAAAGCTTGCCCCGATAGAATTTTTCCTCGCTTTCCGAAGCCCCTGGGGCCAAGGCTTTCCGGGCGGTCAGACCCTGGACCAGCCACTGCCAGGCTATGGCCACAATCCCGAACATCTCGAGGTACAAGGTCGAATCGGCCAGAAACACCTCGACCTCGCCCTTCAGGGCGAACTGGACCAGGTGGGCGGTAACGGCCTGGAGCCTGTCCAGGGCGGCCCCGAGTCTTTGGGCATAAGGCTGGAGGTCGGGGTCGGTCAGGGCCGAGTCGATGGTTTTTCGGACTTCTTCGATGAAAAGCGAAAAAGCCCGGCCGTCCTTCATGGTCACCTTGCGGCCGAGCAGGTCCAGGCCCTGGATGCCGGTGGTGCCTTCGTGGATGGGGTGGATGCGGGCGTCGCGGTAATACTGCTCGATGGGGAATTCGTCGCAGAAGCCGTACCCGCCCAGGCACTGGAGGGCCTGGCTGATGCTCAGGAGGCCCATTTCGGAGGGATAAGTCTTGGCTATCGGCGTAAGCAGGTCCAGGAGCAGGGCGTAGCGTTCCTTGTCCTTGTCCTCGGCGACTTTGGCCAGGTCCGAGTATTTACAGCACTGGAGGATCAGGGCCAGGGAGCCGTCGACTACGGCCCGCTGGAACAGTAGCATCCGTTTGACGTCGGGGTGTTCGATGATGGGCACCGGCGGGGCGGTGGGGTCCTTGGCCGAGGGCCGCCGGCCCTGGGGGCGCTGTTTGGTATATTCCAGGGCGGTATAGTAAGCGGCCGAAGCGACAGCCGCCGCGCCCATGCCCACTTCCAACCTGGCCTCGTTCATCATCTGGAACATGTAGGAGAGACCTTTATGGGGTTCACCGACCAGCCAGCCCCGGCAGTCGTCGTTTTCGCCCAGGCTGAGCTGGGTCAGAGGCGCGCCGCGGTAGCCCAGCTTGTGGTAAATGCCGGCTATGTTGACATCGTTGGGTTCGAGCCCTCCGTCCGGGGTGATCCGCAGTTTCGGGACTACGAACAGGGATATGCCCTTGACGCCGGGGGGAGCGCCTTTGATCCGGGCCAGCATCAGGTTGACCACGTTGTCCACGCCGTCATGGTCGGCGGTGGAGATGAAGATTTTTTGGCCCCGGATTTTATAGTACCCTTGGTCGGTGGGTTCGGCCTGGGTGATGATGTCGGCCAGGGAGCTGCCGGCCTGGGGTTCGGTCAAGGCCATGGTCCCCTGCCACTGGCCGGCGAACATCTTGGGGATGTAAGTCTCTTTGAGTTCTTCGGACCCGAAGGAATCGATCAAATGGGCCGCGCCGGTGGTCAGAAAGGGAAAGACGCTGGCCGAGTAGTTGGCCGCCCCGGAGATGAAGATGCAGGCCGTGGTCAGGGTGAAGGGCAGTTGCTGGCCGCCCAGTTCGTAAGGGGCGTACGCCCCGATCCAGCCGCCTTCGCCGCATTCCTTCATGTAGGTCCGGACCATGGGGTGAACCTTGACCCGGCCGTCGACCAGCTCGGGTGGATTTTGGTCCATTTCACGGAAATAGGGCCGGAGCAGGTCCCGGCCCATTTTGAGGGCCGTGTCCAGGACCAGGTCGAAAATTTCCCGGTTGTGATCGGCGAAGTAGTCATAAGCGGTCAAGGATTCAAGGTCCAGGACCTCGTAGAGAAGAAACTTGAGATTTCTTTCGCTGACGAATTTATCGGTCATAGTCGCCTCGCTTTGGGGCCGTCCCGGCTCGATTGAGAACCATGGGACCAGGGTAATCAGACGCGTCTTACAAACCATTCAGACGCCTTTTAGATCGCCGCCGGTCGGCGACGTTAAGTTTTAAGTAATATAACTCTTATGAACTTGTCAACCGGAGCGGGAAAACGGCAAGGGTTTAGCGTTGTCAACAGTTCCCCGAAATAAGCCGGCCGAGCCTTGGAACGAGAACCTATAAGCCTCTTGCGCCTGCGGCGCGCCCCGGCAATCCCGCCTGAGGCGGGACCGGGGCCACCCGGGACTTTATGGAAAAATCTGCCATCTCCTGCCGGCCCGCAGGCGGACGGGATATTTTCCGGGTCAATGCGCCTTCTCCACCCGAGGCGATTCCGATTCCGCCTCAGGCGGAATTGTCAGGCCGCCGAAGGCCCAAGAGGTCAGGAACCGGATTTGATCAACATATCAGGGATTCCAATGCTGAACCGCCACGCTCAGCCCTTGACCGGGAAGGCCATGAGGGGAGACGTATCAGTCCTTTCCCACAGCAGAGCCGTAGGCCAACAGCCAACCGGACAGGATTATTAACTGTCGTGGCGCTGGAATGGAAGAGGTCGGCATGTCGTTCTGGAACGCGGTTGAATCCTATGTCATTCCCTTTTTCGCGGTGACCGTGGCCATCGCCGCGGTTCAAACCTTCGGGTGGTAAATTGAATTGATTGACAAAGGAAAACGTCGGACTTGCTTAATTTCCTGACGACGGGCCGCCAGGACCAGCAGAAAGCAACCTCCGGCCAGCAGGGCGTAGGAGGCGAAGAAGAACCAGGATAGAGGGTTGGAACTGACGGTCAAGTTCACCCCGATTTGATCCTGGGAATTTTGTCTTTGGCTGAAGAACCCGGTCAAAGTCAGGCGGAGCGGGCCGTTTTTTAGGGGGTCGATAATGCGCACTTCGCCGCCGGTTATTTTTCGCCCTTCCCGGGAAACAAGCACCCTGGCCGTGTTGGACCGGCGATGAAAGGCGGCACGGGTGAAAAGCCGCCGGGCCGAGCGCTGATCCGCCTTCAACAGGGCGACATCGTCGGTGAAGCGGACTTCTTCCAGCTTGACCGTCAGGCCGTTGGGCAAGTCGAGGGACCGGCCGGGCGTAAGCCTGATGTCCTCGTATTTGAAACCGAGAAAAAACGCGGCCCCGTGGCCGATCATGACCAAGACCAGCAGCAAGTGGACGGCCAGGAGAAGGGCCGAGCGGAAGCGATCCCTGTTATGCAGGCGGGGAAGCAGTTTGGTGATGGTGCAGGCGGCCAGGTTGATGAAAAGGGACAAGGCCGCCGCGCACAGGACCATGAACCATCCGGCTGTCAAAGGGTCTTCCCAAGCCGGGCCTTTGAGCCAATCCCGGATCAGGGTCTGGTTTATCCCGCGGATCGCGGGATAGTAAGTTTGGCTGAAGGCCAGGCCTATGCCGAATCCAAGGGATAGGATTAGGGAAGCCAGGGAGTAAATAGTGAAGGTGAAGGAGCTGAGCCGGTTGAGCATGACTTCATTCCATAAGCTGGTGGATGATTATCAGACCGAAAATCAGCAGTCCGGGTGCGGCCCCGAACACCGCCCTGATGGTGGTCGAAGCGGCCCATTTGGCCGGCAGATGAAAGGCGGCCGAGATCAGGAGAAACATGGCCGTTGATTCGAAAAAACCGCGGCTCCAGCGCCAGAAGTCGCCCAGCCAGTTCAGGCTCCAGACCGATCCGGAAAATTCCCCGGCCAGAAAAAAAGCCCCGCCCAGGATCAGGAAGGTTCGGCCTTGCTGAAACAGAAAGCCTCTCAGGTCGGGCGAGTTTTTAGCTTCGAGGGCGGCCAAGTGATAAAGCGAGGCGGCCAGGAGCACGGCCACCGCTGTCAGCCGAAAGACAAAGAAAAAGACGGTCCACGGATAGTCATACATGTAATAATCGGGATTGAGCCGGCGGGGCGAAAAGAGCAGGGACAGGAGAAGCAAGGCGATCAGGGTCCAGAAGCGTTTTGCCAGCAGGCCGTTAAAGTTGATTTTCCTCTCGCCGTGCCAGCCGCTCAGACCGAGCACCAAGGCTATGGAAACAAACGATTCAAAAGGGCCGAACAGGGGCGGCCGGTCGGCCAAATAGATAATCATAACCACACAGACGGCGCAAAAGCCTGTACCGATCAAGCCGGCTCGGCTGGCGGCCCGGACCCGCCCGGTCCAGGCCAGAAAGGCGGCCGCCAAGGCCGCGGCCAAGGCCCCGATGTAGGGCCAAAATAAATGGGCTTCAGACATCATTCCTTAATTTTTTGACCACAGCAGCTTCCAGTCTTTCCAGGGCCTGGGGCTGATCGGCTGGGATGACCAGCCCTTGGTCTAGACGCCACTTCCGGCAGACCGACTCGACCAAACCGCTCCGCACCACCCAGAGGTGGACGGGGCCTTCCAACTGGAGCAAGGGGGCCAGAAATGGAGCCCATCCTTGTCCGGCCAGCTCCAGAGGGCCGATTTCATCGACAATGACCAGGTCGGCTCCGGCGCAGGTCTCCGGGGCCAAGGCTCTAGCCCCGGTCTGAAGACCTGGTTCGAAAAATTGAAAAGGCGTAGGACCTTCGGCTTGAGACCGCCGCCTGGCCAAGGGGGTGACGGTCCCTTGGCCCAGGTCGATCAGATCAAAACCGGCCCGCCGGCCTTCAGACCAGAGGCCTTTAGCCAAAAATCCGGCCGGTTTGAGGCCTTTGGTCCTTAAAGAAGCGACCAAAGTCTCCAGCAGGGTGGTTTTACCGCCATGGGTCGGTCCGGTCAGAATAATCATTTTCCGGGGCCGCTTCATGACTTGGTCCTCTGGATCAGGGCCGGAAGAAACAGGCGCAGCCCGCCGGAGACCTCGGCCAAAAGAGTTTCCGTGCCGTAAAGTTCACTGACCCTTTCCGCGGTCATGACTTGCTCCGTCGGCCCTTGGGCCAGGAGCCGACCCTCCTTGAGCATAACCACTTGGTCGGCGAACAGGTAAGCCAGGTTGGGATCGTGTATGGCGGCCACGGCCCGGAGACCCCGGCTTCGGCATAGTTCCTTGATCCGTCCGAGCAGACGATAGGTGTTCTGAAAATCGAGATGGTTAGTCGGTTCATCCAGGAGGATGGTGTCGGCGCTCTGGACCAGGGCCCGAGCCAGCAGGGTGATTTGCCGCTCCCCGCCCGAAATTTTGTTGAAGTTGCGCTGGCCCAAATAACCGGCCTCCAGGAGGCCAAGCGTCTGCCAGGCCAGCCGATAGTCATCCCGGCCGGGACTTTGGCCCAGGCCCAAAAAAGGGGTCCGGCCCATGACCACCACGTCGATGACCTGAAAGGGGAAAATATCGATATTTTCCTGCGGGACCAGGCTGACCAGCCGGGCCAGTTCCTGCCGGGAGAGTCCGGCGATGTCCAAACCGTCCAATTCTATCCGGCCTTGATCCGGCTTGAGGATGCCGCCGAGGCAATGGAGCAGGGTGGTCTTGCCGGAGCCGTTCCGGCCCAGAATGGCGCAGAAGGCCCCGTTTTCCACTACAAAAGAGACATCCATGACCACCGACTCCCGGCCGTAGGCGAAGGATAAACCGGAACAGAGAAGGCTCATGTCCAGCCGCTCCCTCGATTGCGATAGAGGAGGTAAGCAAACAGAGGGGCTCCGGAGAGAGCGGTGATGATGCTCAAGGGCATTTCGGCCGTGGTCAGGGTGCGGGCCAGATCGTCGGCCACGAGCAGAAACAGGCCGCCGGTAAGGGCCGTGACCGGGATCATTCTTTCGTGGTTCGGGCCGACCAGGGTCCGGGCTATATGGGGCACCACCAGGCCGATCCAGCAAATCTGGCCGCAGGTGGACACGCTGAGGGCCACGATCAGGGAACTGACCGCCACGAACATGATCCGCCACAGCGGCGGGTTGAGCCCCAGAGACCGGGCCTGAAGGTCGCCCAAAGACAATACGTTCAGCCGGAAGCGGAGGACATGGATCAAGACCAGGCCCGCGCCGATCAGCGGCCCGGCCAGGTAGACGTCCTTCCATTGAGCCCGGTGAAGGCTGCCCATGATCCAGAAAACGATGGCCGGCAGTTGGCTGTAAGGGTCGGCCAAATATTTCAGGATCATCAGCAAGGCGTTGAAGACGGAAGTGACCACCAGGCCGGCCAGGACCAGGACGATGATGGAATGGGCCGCGATCAGACGGGCCAGCCACAAAGCCAGGGACACCGCGGCCAGGCCGAAGACGAAAGCCGACAGACGGACCAAGCCGAATTGGACTTGGGAGAGGATCAAGCCCAGGGCGGCCCCGAAGGTGCATCCGGCCGCCACGCCGAGGATGTCGGGCGAGACCAGGGGGTTGCGGAAAAGGCCTTGATAAACCGCCCCGGACACGGAAAGCCCCATGCCGACCATGACGGCCAAAAGACATCGGGGCAGCCGGACGCTGGTCAAGACCAGCCAATCGACGTTTTCGGCCAGGCCGGACGCCCCTTTATCTATCCAGGTTTCCCAGATTCGCTCGAAAAGCCCGAAACCTGAATCCAGCCGCCCGATAAAGAGCGAAAAGAAAAAAGCCAGGACCAACAAAACGAAAACCGAGACGATTACGATCCGGTGATCAGCAAAAAGACCCGGGGCGGTGTTCTGGCCAGCTTGGAGTTTCATGAGATAAGTTCAGCCGGACTCAAGCCGGGAGGGTCAGGGTGTGACCTGGTCAGCCAGGCTGCCGTCCATTTCGGTGAAAGTCCGGTTGAACAGGAGGCGGTGAAAAGCATCTACTTCTTTTATCAGGTCCAGGTCCTGGAACAAGTCGGGGTGAAGCCTGACCCCCAGCCAGAGCACCCCCAAGGCGGCCAGGGGGGAAGGGAAGTCCCAAGGAGCCAGTTTCGAGGGAAACAAATAAACCCGCCCAGTGGCCACAGCCTTGACCATCTTGATTTCCGGCCGGTTCAAGTTTTCACTAAGGGAAGCGGCGATCCGCCGGGAAACAGCGATCAGGTCCGGGTTCCAGGCCAGGACCTGTTCCGGAGAGACCGGCTGAAAGTAGCCGTCTAAGACGTGGCCGGCGTTGAGCCCTCCGGCTCGGGCGATCATGTCGTCCTGAAGCATCCGGCCGGAAGCGGTGCTGAAAAAGTCCTGGGGCGAGGCGTAATAGACCACCGGGCGACTATCATCGGACAAAGAGCTGATCCGGTTTTTCACCAGATTTAGAACGTGGTCCATGGCCTTCTGAACCGTGACCGCCCTTTCCGGTTCGCCCACGGCTTCGGCCAAGACCTGAAGTGAGCGAACCAGACCCGGAAAGTCTTCCGGAAAAATAATCACCGCCGAAATGCCCAAGGTCGCCAAACGGTCGGCCAGTTCCAGACCGTCTTTTTGGGCGTAAAGCACGACCAAGTCCGGCTTCAAGGCGACCAGGGCTTCCAGATTGACTCCATGGGATTTGTCGCCGACCCCGGCGGCCATGGCCAAGGGGGGATGGACCTTGAGCTGGAGCGGCTCTTTTTTGGAACTGTCCTCGACCCCCACCAAACGGTCGGCCAAGCCCAAGGAGAAGGCGCAGAGAGTAGCCGGCTTAAAGGTGGTGACTATTTTTTTGACCTGGGACGGGAGGACAACCTCCCGTCCGGCCAGGTCCATAATTTTTCTTTCGCTTTGGGCCAAGGCCTCCGGGACCCCCTCTATCAAGATCGTCGTGATCAGAGATACCAGAAGGATAAGAACCTTGACAATCATTTTTCCGGAGTCCCTGCCGTCAGGCCCAATGTTAAAGGCGGCCAACTTTTTAATATCTGGCCGTGACACCCAGCAAGCAATTTCTTCCCGGACCGGGGAAGGCCGTTTCCGATTCATAATCCACATCAAATAAATTGTCCACGGCAAAATAGACTTCGAAGTGATTAAAGATCTCTTTGGATATCCTGGCGTTGACCAGGAAGTGAGGATCGGTTTTAAGTTCTTCCGCGGCCGGGTCCTGAGGCGTGGGCAACTGACTGTAAGTTTCACCTTCATAAAGGCCGCGGAGGTCCAGCTTGGTCAGAACCAGGGGGATCAAGTAGCTTACCCCCAGGCCGGCTTTTATATCAGGCAGGCGGGTGACCTTGTCGGTGACCCGGCCTTGGCTCTCATCAGACCCCTGACTCAAGGTGCAGTCGGCCGTGAGGGTCAGGTTGTCGGTCGGTCGGAGTCGGCCGATCAGTTCGAGGCCCATAATCTTGATATTGGCGTAATTCCGGTAGATGTTGTCCATTTCCGGGCCGTCCCGGGAAATCCAGTCGGTGATGTCATGATAAAAGAACGACGCTTCCAAATCAGCGACTTGACCGAACTTCTGGGCCAGGCCGAAGGTGTAGTTGGTGCTCTTTTCGGCCTGGAGGTCCCGGTTGCCGGACCGGCTGGAATAGAGCTGCGACAGGGTGGGGAAGCGGGTCTTGATGGCCACCGAACCGAACAGACGCGTCGAGTCCGACAAGGAATAGGTGAGACCGACCATGGGGTTGAGTTCGGATTTGACGTCCGGGGTTTCCAGGTCGTCCAGGCTGGTCAAATTACCCCGGCGGTCGGTCTGAGCCGCCTGGGCCTTACTCACATCCACCCAGTCATAACTCGTCCCGGCCACCAGGCCCAGACCGCCTTCGCTCCGATAATCATACTCCACTCCCAGGGAGTAAGTATGGGAAAACATCGAAGCGAAAGGCAAGTACCGGTCGTTTCTCTCCTTATGGGAATCGCCCTTGTAATGGAAGGAAAACCGCAGGGCGTGTCGGGGATTGAAGTCCAGCTCGCCGATCAAGGACGTTCCGAAAAAGTAATCCTTGTAAGTGCTGACCGCCAACTCTTCTTTTTCATCATAGGTCAAGTCTTCATAAGAGACGTAATCATCCTCGTGGGAATGATAAAAAATCTTGGCTTTGAGGGTGAACATCGAACCGAACTTCTGGCTGCCGCTGAAGTCGGCGCCCCAGTCATCGTATTTGTTGAAACGGGCCAGGTTACTGAAGGCCGGTGCGTCCGGAAAGACCCGTTCGTCATTGGTGCTGGGCGGGAAGCCGCGTTCGGAACCTATCATGTGGAAGTTGATATAGTACTCAGACCGGGGGGTGGGCTCGGCCCCGACCCGGAGCCAAAGGCTGTCGGACTTTTCATCGGAGTTATTCCTGAAGCCGCCATCTTCCAAAATTACGTTTTCGGTCGTAGCCGCTCGGCCAAAACCTCTGGTGATGGCGCCGACTTTTGGTTTGAAATCGTCCGACATGCGCCAACCTTCGGATTGACGCCGGGTGTAGTTGAACCAGTAATTGAAATTGCCCAGTTTCATGCCGTTGGAGAGACTGAACTTGTAGGTTCCGGCCTCGCCGATTTCACCGTTAACCGTAAAGGATGGCTTGTCGCCGGCGGTCTTGGTGATGATGTTGACCACGGCTATTTGAGCATTGGCCCCGTATAGGACGGAAGGAGCGCCTTTGGTGACCTCGATGCGGGCGATGATGTCCGTTGGTATCTGGTCCAGGTTCAAATAACCGTAACTGGTTTCATAATAGGGCACGCCGTCGATTAAGACCAGGATTTTTTCCTGGCCCAGGCCGTGCACCTGAATCTCGGGTTCGTTCTTACGGCCGGTGGTGACCATGATGCCGGGAGCGAAACGGAGGGCTTCAGCCACGCTTTTGCTGTTGGTGGCCTCAATCTCCTCAGCGGTGATGACGTTGACCGTGGCGACTTCTCGGGTGTAGGGCCTTTCGGCCGAAACGACCAAGTCGCCCAGACTGTAAGTGTTGAAAGAACCAGGCTGGTCGGACTGGGCCCACAGGTCGGACCCGGAGGCCAGCATCAGGACCAGACTCAAGACCATCAAGACTTTTAAATTAATTCGTCTCATAACTCCTCCTTTCCCCCTCTCGAAATAAAGAATCCTTATTAGAGATAACGAGCGCCGGTCTCAGGTGCTTTGATCTGACTGCTTTACTTTCCGGGCCGGGCGGCCCGGGGGTCTGTTTTACTTTTAATATGTCAATAATAATATATATCAATATCGACATAATCCAATCGCCCCGGGCTTGTCAACCATTTTTTTCAGGCCGGCCGCCGTTCAATAAACGGGGCCTTTTCCGCCTCTTTCAGCCTGGCCGTAGGAAGGTGATTCCTGCTTTCCCAGGAATGACAAATAGTTACCACCGTCATTCCCGCGCAAGTGTGAATCCGGACCATCGATACCTCAACGATTACTTCGGCTGTCATTAATTTCTTGACATATTATTTTACTTCAAGTAATAATATTACTTGAAGTAAAATTTAAGCGCCGGAGCCTCGAAAACCGGCCGAGTTTGCTGGACGGAAAAACCAACCGGCCATTCGGGCTCCAACACAGCCCCCCTTGGGGGCCTACTGGAACCGGCAGCTGAAGAACCGAGGGCGATGTAACTTAGGGTTGAAAATTGTTTTGTTTCCGGCGGGGGGTCAAAATAATTTACCCTGAAAGGGAAAAAATCTGCCGCCATCGCCGTATACCCCCCCTTAAGTCCCCCCGTCAACGGGGAAGAGGCCCCCCCTTAATCCCCCCGTCAACGGGGGGAAAGAAGAAGTGGGGAGGATTCCTCTTGCTCCCTCCCCGTTGACGGGGAGGGCTGGGGTGGGGTTATATAAATGGCTCAACGACCTTTATTTTGCTCCTTTGGGAGAAGACCGGCCGGCCTCAGGCGGCCGGCTTATTTCGGGGAATATTCAACCACGCAAAATGCTCGCTGAAAGGTCTGTCTTGACCGACGCCGAAAAACACAGACGGGTTATCCGCGAAAGAAAAAAGCGGGAGAAGCGGCAGAGGGGGGCCGTAATCTTGGAGGCGGCCCAAAAGCTCTTTTTCGCCAAGGGTTACGCCAAAGCCACTATGGACGAAATCGCCCTGGCCGCCGAAATCAGCAAGCCGACCATCTACCAATATTTTAAGAATAAAGACCACCTTTATTTTTCGCTGATGATTCCCTTCATCGAGGAGATCGGCCGACACTTTAAAAAAATCGAGGATAAGTTGCAGGCGGGGCGATACCGGACGGGGAAAAGGTTGATCAGGGACCTTTTCCAAGTCAGCTTGACCAGCTACGAATCGACTCCGGAGGTCTTTCAAATAATCCAGATTTTTCAGCAGACCGGCCTGGTCGGCGAATTGGACCCTGAATTCAGTTCCGTTCTGGATGAAAAAGGCCGAGCCAATTTTCAATCTCTCAGGCGGATCGTCGATCTGGGACAAGAGAGAGGGCTGTTGAAAAAGGTCAAGATTTATGAGTTGGCTGACATCTTTTGGGGCCTGTTTGTCGGCATTGTTCAGTTGGAAGAGAGGAAATCCAGGGGGAAAAAAGAAAGCCCCTATCTTAGGTCCACGCTTAAACTGGCTGAAAGGATCCTGGCCGAGGCCGTGGCCCGGCCGTCAATAAAAAGCAAAGGAGGAGATTCGTGAGTTACGAAACCATTCTTTACGAGAAAAAGGACCGGATCGCCGTGATCACCCTGAATCGGCCGGAGAAGTTCAACACCATCCGGCCGCCCATGCCCGAGGAGATCGAAAAGGCCCTGGAAAAGGCCAATTTCGACGACGAGGTTCGGGTGATCATTCTCCAGGGCGCGGGCAAGGCCTTTTGCGCCGGGTTTGATTTTTCCGAAGACCTGGAACATTTCGCCGGCTGGGGCGGCCAGGCCCAAAGCGAGGAATGGGACCCGGGCCGGGACATGATGATGGTGACCAATCCCTTCAAGGCCCCCATTCCCAAGTTCATGAGCATCTGGCGCAGTCCCAAGCCGGTCATCGCCCGGGTCCACGGCTGGTGCGTCGGCGGCGGTTCGGACATGGCTTTGCTGTCCGACGTGATCATCGCCTCGGAGGACGCCCGCTTCGGCACGCCTTATTCACGGGTCTGGGGCGTTTATCTGACCGGCATGTGGATTTATCGCCTCGGCCTGACCAGGACCAAACTGTTGGCCCTGACCGGCGACTCCATCAGCGGCCGGGAAGCGGCGGAAATCGGCCTGATCAATAAGGCTGTCCCGGTGGAGAAACTCAACGACGAAGTTTGGTACTGGGCCGAGCGCATGGCCCAGTGTCCGACCACCCAACTGGCGGCCATGAAGCTCATCGTCAACCAGGCTTTTGACAACATGGGGCTGCAGAGCACCCAGACCCTGGGGGTCATTCTGGACGGGTACATGCGGAACACGCCGGAAGGCAAGGAGTTTGTCAGGAAGTCCAAGGAAAAAGGCGTCCAGGCGGCCGTGGCCGACCGCGACGGTCCTTTCGGCGACTACAGCCAGGGGCCGCCGTCCAAGAAACCCCACGGTGTTCCGTGATGGGAATTTTTCATCGAAAGCCGGGGCCGGCCTGATCCGGAGAAGGGACGAGGTCAGAGAGATGTTGCTGGAAAACAAGGTGGTCTTGGTTACGGGCGCGGCCAGAGGGATCGGGCAAACCATGGCTTTGACGGCGGCCGAGGAAGGGGCCGACGTCGGGGTGATCGACCTTTTGCCCGAAGCGGCAGGGACGGCCGAAGAGATTGAAAAGAAGGGCCGCCGGTCGGCCTCGGCCGTCATCGACATTTCCGATCCCGGACAGGTGCGGACCGGGGTGGCGGAGGTCCGCCGCAAGTTGGGCCATATTGACGTCCTGGTCAACAATGCGGCCATCGTCAACAATATCGCCCGGGTGAGCCGGATGAGCCATGAAGCCTGGCAGCGGGAGATCGCGGTCAACCTGAGCGGGGCCTTTTACCTGATCCAGGAAGTCATCGGCCCGATGGTCGAGAAAAAATGGGGCCGGATCATCAATATCTCCTCGCTGGCCGCGGCCGGCGGCATCTTCAAGCAGGTGGGTTACGCGGCCAGCAAAGCCGGCCTGCTCGGCTTGACCAAAACCGTGGCCCTGGAGCACGCCCGGGACGGGGTGACCTGCAACGCCATTCTGCCGGGGCTGATCGGCACGGAATTGTTCCACCGCATGCCTCGGGAGATCAAGGACGGGGCCTTGCCTTTGATCCCGGCCCGGCGGTTCGGACTGGTGGAAGAAGTCGGCCACCTGGTGACCTTTCTGGCTTCGGACCGGGCCGGGTATATCAACGGGGCCGAGATTTTCATCGACGGCGGCATGCACCTGAACACCGGGACCGTGGCCAGCCGCAAGGAAATGAAAGACTTGGGTTAGAGGGCGAAAGACGCCGGGAAGGCGGCCCAGCCGTCTTCCCGAAAAACAGCCAAGTCTATTTTGTCGTTTAACCATGAACAGTTAGTCGTTGTTGGAAATTTATTGACGAACGTTCATACATACGAGTATGAAATGGCTTGGGCTTGATGGTCCAGGCCGGCTTTCAAACCCCAGCCTCGCCGGCCGCGGCGAGCCTTTGAGCCTCGAGAGGAATCCATGCAGTACAAGAATATCCTTTACGAGAAAGAAGACCACGTGGCGACCATCACCCTCAACCGTCCGGAAGTCCACAACTGCATCAACCGGGAGACTTCGGACGAACTCCAGCAGGCCTGGAAGGCTTTCCGGGATGACGACGACGCCTTTGTGGCCGTCATCACCGGGGCCGGGGACCAGGCCTTTTGCGCGGGCTGGGACCTGAACGACGCCGCGGCCCTGCATGAAATCGGGACCTGGGACCAGTTTCGGGTCGAGGTTTACAACAGCGAAGGTTACTGCGGCTACACCAGAAAGGCCGACATCTTCAAGCCGATCATCGCCGCGGTCAACGGTTTTGCTTTCGCCGCCGGCCTGGAGACGGCCGTCCTGGCCGACATCCGCATCGCTTCGGACCGGGCCGAGTTCGGGGCCTTGGAGCGGCGCTGGAACATCGTGGGCGGAGACGGCATGACCGTCCGTCTGCCTTTGGTGGTCGGGTTCGCCCACGCCATGGAACTGATCATCACCGGCCGCCGGATCGACGTCCAGGAGGCCTACCGGATCGGCCTGGTCAACGAGATCGTTCCCCACGACCAGGTCAAGGCCCGGGCCAGGGAACTGGCCAGGTCCATTTGCGAACTGCCCCAAGGGGCCATCCGGTCGGACAAGGAATCGGTTATGCGCGGCGTGGGCCGGACGCTCGAGGAGCGCCTGCGCATCGAGGCGGAGATGGTTCTGTCCATGTTCATGCGCAAAGACAAACACACCCATGGGGCCGGCTCTTTCGTCAATAAAAAGAAGCCGAAATGGAAGCACCACGGCCTGTAAACGGCCGTCGGCCTCTAATATCCTTCAGGGGTAAAATATGCAAAATTTAACCAAAATCACGGTGGTCGGCGCAGGCATCATGGGCCACGGCATCGCCCAGCTCTGCGCCCAGAGCGGTTTTCAGGTCAATCTGGTCGATGTCAGCCAGGCCGCCCTCGATCAGGCCCTGTTCAAAATCGAGACCAGTCTCCAGACCCTGGTCAGAAAAGGTCGGAAGACTCAAGAGGAGGCGGAAAAGATTCTGGGGCGAATCAAGCCGATGACGTTGCTGGAGCAGGCCGCCGGACAGGCCGACCTGGTCATCGAGGCCGTGACCGAGGAGATTGAATTGAAGAAAAAGGTCTTCGCCGACCTCGACCGGCTTGCTCCCTCCGGCGCGGTCCTGGCCACCAACACCTCGGCCCTGAGCATCGGCCAGATCGCCCTGGCCACCACCAGGCCCGATAAGGTGATCGGTCTCCATTTCTTTTATCCCGTCGCCCTCTCCAACACCGTGGAAGTGATTCCTTCCCTTTTGACCTCAGCGGAAACCACCGAAGCGGGCCTGGCCTTCGCCCGGACCGCCGGCCTGGAACCTTTTTTGGCCAAGGATTTCCCCGGGTTCATCGTCAACCGCCTTTTGCCGTCTTTCATCAACGAGGCCTTCAACCTGCTGATGGAGGGCCAGACCTCGCCCGAGGTCATCGACCGGCTTTGCACCTTGGGCCTGGGTCACGGCATCGGCCCCTTGGCCATGGCCGATCTCATCGGTCTGGACACGGTCCTGTCGGTCCAAGAATACCTGCACCGGGAGCTGGGCGAAAGGTACCGGCCCAGCCCTCTGCTCAAGCAAATGGTCAGGGCCGGCAAATACGGGCGGAAGACCGGTCAGGGGGTTTACACTTACGATAAGCCCAAATAAAAAAGATAAGCCAGGGCTTGGCCGGATTGAATCGCAATTTTGCCAAGACTCTTAGTTAAGGAGGCGGACATGAGCGGGACTTCGGGGGACCTCAGGAGCCGGCTGGTGGTCAAGGCCGTCCGCAACGTTCGTCGGGGCTACGAAACCGACGAGGCGGGACGGGGCATGTACCGGCCGGGCATCAGTCTGGACCTTCAGCGTTCGCGTCTGATCACCCAGGCCTATAAGGCCTACGAGGCTCAGCCCATGGTCATCAAGCGGGCCAGGGCCCTGGAAAGCGTCCTGACCGGGATGGACCTTTACATCCAGGATTGGGAAAAGATTGTCGGAAACATCACTTCAAGCCCTCAGGGCCTCTATTACGGCATAGACCAGAACTGGCGCTCGGTGGAACGGCTGGTCAACAGCGAGGAAGGGGCCACGCTGCTTGACGAGGCCGGACGCCGGGAATTGGCCGAACTGATCGAATTCTGGCGGGGCCGGTCCATGAGCGACCGCCAGCAGAGCCTTTTTTCCGGGGACATTTTGAAGTACTGGAAGTTTGAAGGCACCTTTCTGTGGAGCCATTGGACTGAAGGCGGCATCCCCAACTACGAAAAGATTTTCCGGGTCGGACTCAAGGGCCTGATCAAGGAAGCCGAAAAACATCTGCAAGAGATCGACCGCCTTGTCCCGGTCGATTACATTGACCGTAAAGATTTTCTGCAGGCGGCCGTGATCGCCCTCAAAGCCGTCATTACTTTCAGCCGGCGGTACGCGGCCCTGGCCGAACGGATGGCCGCCGAGGCCGCCGACCCCGAAGATAAAAAACGCCTGACCGAGATCGCCGAAAGTTGCGCCTGGGTCCCGGAAAACCCGCCTCGGTCCCTGCGGGAGGCCTTGCAGTCTTTCTTTATCATCCACGTGGCCCGGTACCTGGAATTCACTACCATCGGCATCGCCGTGCGCTTTGACAAGGTCTTCGGGCCGTTTTATGGAAAAGACCTGGGCGAAGGCCGGATCACCCGGGATGAGGCCCTTGAACTGCTTCAGTTGCTCTGGGTCAAGTTTCAGGAACTGGGCCTGATCTATTCGCCCACCCTGTCGAGCCTTTACGGCGGAGTGGCTTCGCTTCAGGCGGCCACCATCGGCGGGGTCGATGAACAAGGCCGGGACGTGACCAACGAAATGACCCACCTGGTTTTGAACACGGCCCAAACCATGCGCACCCTCGAACCGAGTCTGGCCATGCGCTGGCATAAGGATACGCCTGACGAGGTCCTGTCCCACGCCGCGGACGTGGCGGCCTCCGGCCTGGGCTACCCCTCGTTTCTTAACGACCAGGCCCTGATACCCCTGCTGGAAAAATGGGACGTACCCTTGGCAGAAGCCAGGGATTACGCCATTTCCGGGTGCGTTTACGTGGAAATTCCGGGCAAGAACATCGCCCGCCGGGCCATGGGCTACCTGGTTTTACCCAAGTGTCTCTGGTGGGCTTTCCATCAAGGCCGGCATTCCAAAACCGGCGAACAGTGGGGCGCGCCCACGCCGGACCCCTTAACTTTCCAATCGGCTGACGATCTGCTCGAGGCTTACTTGCACCAGGTCCGCTTTTTCACCGAAAGATTGAGCAAACTGGAAAATACTTCCCGGTCCCTTTATGAAAAATATGCGCCGCGGCCCTTTCTGTCGGCCTTGATGGACGGATGCATCGAAAAAGGCCGAGACAGCCGGAGCTGGGTCTATCCGTCCATGATCCATGATTTTATCGTCATCATCGGGACGACCAACGTGGCCGATTCGATCACCGCGGTCAAAAAGGTCGTCTTTGAAGACAAAAAGTTGGATATGGCTCGGCTCATCCAGGCTATGGACCATAATTGGGTCGGTTTCGAGGACGTCAGGCAGATGATGAAACAGGCCCCCAAATACGGCAACGACGACGATTACGCCGACCAAATCGCCGCCCTGGTCCACCACCGGACATCGGCCGCCATGGCCGAGTTCACCGACCGGTTCGGTTATCCCTGCCGGGGGGACGGCAGCGGGGTTTCGGCCACCTACGGGCTGGCCGCGGACCTGCCGGCCACGCCCGACGGACGCCGGGACGGCGACCCGGCCGCCGACGCCACCCTGTCTCCGGGCCAGGGCGCCGATTACAAAGGCCCCACGGCCGTACTCAAGTCGGCCTCGAAAATCGACACCCTCCAGACCTACAACCACCTCCTCAACCAAAAGTTCCTCCCTTCGGCCCTCCAGGGCGAAATGAAGGACGTTTTTATCAGCTATCTTAAGACTTGGGGGGAGCTGGGCGTCAGCCAAATCCAGTTCAACGTGGTCGACAAGGCGACTCTGCTCGACGCCCAGCGCCATCCGGCCGATTATCCGGACCTTATCGTCCGGGTGGCCGGGTACAGCGCTTATTTCGCGGACTTGAGCAAGGGTCTCCAGGATTCGATCATCGCCCGGACCGAACAACATTTTTGATAACCAAACCAGCCCGGCCGTCTTGGGCGGCGGGCCGCCAGGAGGTTGAAGATGGCCATAAAAACCAAGGCCGAATACATCGAGGATTTGAAGGCCGTCAGGCCCAGCGTCTACATGCTGGGGGAAAAGGTCGATCGGGTCTGGGACGATCCCCGGTTCCAGTCCACCTTGAACTTGATCGGGGCCACCCACGATTTTTCTTTCGACGATGAGTTCAAGGACCGTTCCGTGGTCCATTCGCCTTTGGTCGATGAGCCGGTCCGCCGGCTCAACATGCACCTTCAGACCAGCCGGGACGACGCCGTGATCAAGGCCCGTCTGACCCGGGAAGTCACCCAGCGGCGCATCTGCACCTGGTGTCAGTCGAATATGCTGTGCATGGGTTGGGCGGCCGCCTATGACACAGATCAAGAGCACGGCACTGAGTACCACCCTCGCTACCAGGAGTTTGTTAAATATTTAATGAGGAACGATTATGACCTGGCTTGGGCCATGATGGACCCCAAAGGCGACCGGACCGTGCCGCCATCCAAGCAGAAAAAACTAACCGGCGTGAAGATCATAAAAAAGGACGCTAAAGGCCTGGTGGTCCGCGGCTGCAAGGTCCATACTTCCTATGGTCCCTGCATCAGAGAACTCGTGGTCGTTCCTGGAAGAACCTTGTATCCGGGCGACGAAGACTTCGCCGTCTCCTTTGCTGTCCCGGTCGATGCGCCGGGTATTCACCTCATCGCCCGGCCGGCCCCGGGACGTTCCTGGTCCGAGGCGGACATGGAGTGCCCCATCGGCTCGACCCTGGGGGCCGTCGAGGCCATGACCGTCTTTGAAGACGTTTTCGTGCCTTGGGACAGAGTCTTCCTCTGCGGCGAAGTGGACATGACCGGCCAGGTGCCCCATTATTTCGCCCGGATTCAGCGCCACTCGAAATGCGCCTGCCTGGCCGGCCACACCGATTTGGTCGTCGGTCTGGCCGCCCTGGTCGCCGAAGTCAACGGCCTGGGCATGAAAACCGCCCACATCAGGGAGAAACTGACCAGGCTGATGCTCCACGCCGAAACCGCTTACGGGTGCGCCCTGGGGGCGGCGGTCGACGGCGAGATGCACCCCAGCGGCGTTTACTTGCCCAACGGGCTGATCGGCAACGCCGGCTGCCATTACATCAAGACCCTGGTCGGCGATCATATCGCCTTGCTGCATGACATCGCCGGCGGCATCATCGTGACCATGCCCACCGAAAGGGACTACCGGAATCCCAAACTGAAGGAATGGATGGACGAATACCTGGGCGGCCACGAAAAATACACCACCGAAGAGCGGCTGCGGGTGCTGCATCTGGTCCAGGAGGCGGCGGCTTCCAGGTGGACGGGCTATTTCATGGGCTGGGGCATCAGCGCTTCGGGTTCGCCCATGACGGCCGCGGTGGCGGTCAGGTCGGAATACGACCTGGACAAGAGAATAAATATTGCCAAGAAATGGGCCAAAATTGAATAATACTTACTTGAACCTCGTCTGAAGACCAAGCCGGTCTTCGGCGGGGCGGGTCAGGTAATCATTCGGTTATCGGTGGTCTGGATTCCCGCTTGCGCGGGAATGACGTTGTTAACTATGCTTCATCTTATCTGAAAGTGGACCCTGAATGCGCATTTTTCCCCTGACCCGAAGTTTAATCCGTCACCCCTGCGCAAGCAGGGGTCCAGAAAAAACCATAACGAACGTCTGGTTCCCTTTCGCGGGAATGACAGCCGGGTCATGACCGTTTTGATTTGACCCCCTGAACGATGATGGTATTATCAGGAAAAAAAGAGAAAGCGAGGAGAACGACTGATGGAGATTAAAGGTAATGTAGCTCTGATCACCGGAGGCGCTTCCGGTCTGGGCGAGGCTTGCGCCCGTTTGTTCGTCAAGGAAGGCGGCAAAGCGGCCCTCCTTGATTTGACCGTGGATAAAGGCGAAGCCCTGGCCGCCGAACTGGGCGGGGCCGCCATTTTCTGCCGCTGCGACGTGACCGACGAAGCCAGCGTCAAGGCCGCCATTGATAAAACCATGGAGGCCTTCGGAGCCATCCACTTTGACATCAATTGCGCCGGGATCGGGCATCCGGCCAAGGTCTTGAGCAAAGACGGGCCGATGCCTCTGAACGTTTTCAACAAGGTTATCCAGGTCAACCTGATCGGCACCATCAACGTCATCCGCTTGGCCGCGGAACAGATGGTCAAGAACCCCCCCAATGACGACGGAGAGAAGGGCGTGGTCATCAATACGGCTTCGGCCGCGGCTTTCGAGGGCCAGATCGGTCAGGCTTCCTACAGCGCCTCGAAAGGGGCCATCGTCAGCATGACTCTGCCCATCGCCCGGGAATTCGCCGACTACGGCATCAGGGTTTTGACCATCGCCCCGGGCCTCTTCGACACGCCCATGCTGGCCCAGCTGCCGGAAAACGTGCGGATCGCCCTGGGCCGGATGGTGCCTTTCCCCAAACGCCTGGGCTGGCCGTCGGAATTTGCCTTGTTGTGCAAAAGTATTGTGGAAAACGCCATGCTCAATGGAGAGACCATCAGGCTGGACGGAGCCATCCGGATGCAGCCCAAGTAGGATCAGTCCCTTTTCAGTCGAGGGGCTTTTGAACCGGCGAGTCCGGCGGGCCATAGTCCGGACCAGACTCAAAAATTTTTTCAGCAGGGAGATGATCATGAGAGAAGTAGTTGTTTTAGGCGTCGGTATGACCAAGTTCGGCATATCGGACCTGACCATGAAGGAGATGTTCGCCCTGGCCGCGGCCGAGGCCCTGGAAGACGCCAAAGTGGCGGCCAAGGACCTTGAAGCCCTGTTCATCGGCAACGTCCTTGGTCCTTTCGAGGAGGCCCAGGGGAATATCGCCCCGTTTTTGGCCGCGGAAATCGGCATGCCCAACCACGCCCCGGCCACCCGGTTTGAAGGGGCCTGCGCTTCGGCCACCGTGGCCTTGCGGCACGCCGTTCTGATGGTGGCTTCGGGCGTGCACGACCTGGTCATGGCCGGCGGCACGGAGAGAACCACCATCATGGGCACGCCTTTGGCCACCAAGACTTTCGCCATCGGCACCCATTCCGAACACGAACGTTTTTCCGGGTTGACCTTCCCCGGCGTCTTCGCCATGGTCGCCCATCTGTACTCTGACAAATACGGCATACCTTTGCCGGAATTGAAGAAAAGCATGGCTAGGGTGGCCGTAAAGAACCACGCCAACGGGGCCAAGAACCCCTTGGCTCATTTCCGCAAGGCAATCGACATGGACACGGTCTTCAACAGCGCCATGATCGCCGATCCGCTTCAGTTGTTCGACTGCTGTCCGTTTTCCGACGGGGCCGCGGCCATAGTGGTCGCCGACGCGGCCAAGTTCAAAAAACACGCGGCCAAGCCGGTTTACGTGGCCGGAACCGGGCAGGGTCACGCCGGGGCCCTTTTCCGCCAGAAGGACCTGACCCGGATGGCCGCCCGGGAGGCTTCCGTCAAGCACGCTTACAAGGAAGCGGGCATCGGGCCGTCTGACGTGGATGTCTGCGAACTGCACGACTGTTTCACCATCGCTGAAATCGTGGCCAGCGAAATGCTCGGGTTCTTCGAGTTCGGGCAGGGGGCCGCGGCCGCGGACCGGGGCGACACCTCTTTAAAGGGGAAAATCCCCATCAATCCTTCGGGCGGTTTGAAGGCCAAAGGGCACCCCATCGGGGCCACCGGTGTGGCCCAGGCTTACGAAATAGTCAAGCAGCTTCGCGGCGAGTGCGGCGAAAGACAGGTGGAAGGGGCCAAAATCGGTCTGATCGACACCCTGGGCGGCGATTTCAGCACCGTGGCCCACGTGATTTTTCGGAGGGACTCATGAAAGAATATCCGCTGACTTATACGGCTTTCAAGGAAGGTTTAGCCCAAGGCCGGCTGCTAGGACTTAAATGCCTGGACTGCGGCAATATCTTCACCCCGCCCAACGGTACCTGCACCTCCTGCGGCGGGTCCAAACTGGAAAAAATGGATTTGGCCCCGAAAGGGAAGATCAAGACCTTTACCGTCATCCGGGTGGCCCCGGCCGGATTCCCCTCACCCTATATTGTCGGCATGGTGGAACTGACGGACGGGCCCTGGGTCGTGGGCAACGTCCTGGGACTCGACCCCAACCAGGCCGATACGGGTTTGATCGGGAAAGAAGTGACCATCGGCCACAAGATTTTTCCTAGAAACGAGGCTGAAGGCGGCCCGGAAGGGGCGACTCTGACTTTTACTCTAACCAATTGACGCTCTATGACCTAGATCGAATAGGCGGATGAGATGTCTGCGCCCGGGTCTGAAAGGCTCTTGCTCCAGGCCCGGGGAAATACTTTTTAGGAAGGGTTCGGGAAATGAATTTCGATCTGACCGACGAACAAAAAATGATCCGGGACATGTCCAGAAATTTCGCTCGGGATGTGCTCGCTCCCCGAGCTGAAGAACTGGAAAGGACTGGGGAATTCCCTTACGACATTATCGACCAGATGGCCGAACTGGGCATGATGGGCATCATCATCTCCGAACCGTACGGCGGCAGCGGCGGCGACTGGGTCAGCATGAACCTGTGCATGGAGGAACTGGCCAGGGGCGACGCCACCGTGGCCACCCTGCTGGAGGTGACCGTGATCGTGGCCCACGAACTCGACGTTTACGGCACCGAAGACCAGAAAAGAAAATATCTGGTTCCTCTGGCCAAGGGCAAGGAGATCGGCGCTTTCGGTCTGACCGAGCCTGATTCCGGCTCCGATTCCGGAGCTTTGCGGACCACGGCCGTCCCGGACGGCGACGAGTGGGTCATCAACGGGACCAAACAGTTCATCACCAACATCGGTCTGGACAACGCCAGCCTGGTCCTGGCCGCGGCTCGGGTCGGCCCCCAGGAGGGCAAAAAACGGAAGATCGCCGCCTTCATCGTCCCCAAGACCGCGCCCGGCTTCCATCTGGGCAAAAGGTACGACAAGATGGCCTGGCACGCCTCGGCCACCCATGAGATCATCTTTGACAACTGCCGCATCCCTCGGGAAAACGTGCTGGGGGACCTCGAACGCGGTTTCGCCCAGCACCTGGCCACCCTGCAGGCCGGCCGGATCAGCATCGGGGCCATCGCCGTGGGCGTGGCTCAAGCCTGCTTCGACGAAGCCCTCCGTTACTCCAAACAGCGCATCCAGTTCGGCCAGCCGATTTTCAACTTCCAGGGCGTCCACTTTAAACTGGCGGACATGGCCGTGGGGATCGAAATGGCCCGCAACCTTTACCTCAAGGCTTCCTGGCTCCGGGACCAGGGTCGGCCTCACCAGTTCGAGGCCTGCGCCGCCAAGCTTTACGCTTCGGAAATGCTGGAAAAAACGGCCAGCGACGCGGTTCAGATTCACGGCGGGTACGGGTACATGAATGAATATCCGGTCTCCCGGTACTATAAAGGCAACAAGATCCTCCAGATCGTGGAGGGCACCTCCGAGGTCCAGCGGATGGTCATCGGCCGGATTCTGGAAAAAATGAGTTAAAAAAGCTCGAAGATAAAGACCTTTGGCCCTGGCCTGGAGCGAAAACCGGACAGGGCCGTTTATTTCAAAGCCAGCCTCTGTTTTTTCAGCTTCCGGCCGATGAACACCTTATCCGGCAGTTCGGAATTTGTCCGGAAATCTGGACCTTTGTCCGTAATTTCGGACAAAATCGGTCGAATTGGGCCGGAAGCCAAGGGGAAAATGCGGCGGCCTGATCCGGGTTTTCCATGATCCAGGTAAAATATATTTTAAAATCAAGGTCTTTACATCTACGGACGTAAAAAATTAGCCCAACGATCATTTCAGGGCGAAAATGGCAAGATTATTGCTTTATCTATAAGCATCAGGTTCCGGAGTGTTCACCTGGTTTTATTTGGGGCCGAAAAAAACTTCGGTCTAAGGACAGAAAAACAGGAGGTAAGTTAAAAGCCGAACTTCGAGAACCTGAGGACCAATATTCCATCCCACATAACCCCCCAACCCCCACTTGCCGCCGGGCTCCCCCTCCCGGCGGTTTTCTTTTGGCCCCTTACTGAAATTGACCTTCAGCCTCTTGGATTTTGCGTTGCAGCGTAAGGTTTGAAATTGTTTTGTTTCTGGCGGGGGGTCAAAATAATTTATTCCGAAAAAAGTGTTGCTCCTCGTTCCCAGGCTCCGTCTGGAAACGCCCGGCCCGGGGGCTCGGCCGGCTTATCTCGAGGAATATTCAACCAAGCAAAATGCTCAAGGCCGAAACCACTGGCGCGGAGGGGAAAAGACGGGTATAATGGTTCAATTAAATAAGTAAGGAAATCCGAGGAGGCCCCCCGGTGAGCAAACTTTCGATTATGTTGGAATTTTGGGAATTTTTAAAAGTAAGGAAAAAATTCTGGCTTCTGCCCATCGTCGTCATGCTGGTTTCTCTGGGCGCCCTGATTGTCCTGACCCAGGGCTCGGCCGTCGCCCCCTTCATTTACGCCCTGTTTTAAACAGACCGTACTACCGCCCATCTTACCACTCGTCCCGGCCTCGAAACCCCAACCCGACGCCGGGACGAGATTTTTTTCCTGTCAATGACCGGATCCGCCGTAATTATTTGTAGGAGCGAGCCCCTGTGCTCGCCCTGACGGAGTGACGCCGGCAACTTGTTGCCGCGGGGCGCTTTTATTTTATCTCCACTTCCACCACGTGCGATGTATCCAAACCGACAATGTCCACCGCTTTTGCCATGATTTTATATTGACCCGGCCTGTCATAAGTATCCTGTGCGGTCATAAGTTCAATTTTTGGATTTTTTTGGTCCTGAAAGACTGCCAATTATTTGGCGACTAGGGCTTATTAATGAATTAGTGAGTATTTGACACGAAAAACAATAATCACGAATCAAAAACCTTCAAGCCGGCCGATAATTTCGCTCATGATCTCGTCGGCGCCGCCGCCGATAGCCAGGATGCGGCAATCGCGGTAATATCTGGAGATCAAAGTCTCGTTCATGTAACCCATGCCGCCGAACATCTGCAAACACCCGTCGGCTATCTCCCGCATCATCCGGCCGGCCATGAGCTTGCCCATGGATATCTCCCTGATGGCGTCTATCCCGGCTTCTTTCATCCGAACGATGTGGTAGGTGAGCTGTTTGAGGCATTCGATCTCGGTGATCCAATCGACCAGACGGTGGCGCAGGACCTGTTTGGCGATCAGGGGTTTCCCGAAGACGATCCTCTGTTTGATATAGTCGACCGTCAAGTCGATCATGTCCCGGGCCATGACGTGGCACATGGGCAGGCCGGAGAACCGTTCATGCTGGAACTGCTTCATCTGATAGATGAAGCCTTCCGACTCCTCGCCGATAAGGTTTTCCCCCGGGATTCTCACCTCGTCGAAAAAGAGTTCGGCCGTGTCGCTGGAACGCATGCCCAGTTTGTCCAGTTCCTTGTTGACGTGGAAACCGGGGGTCTTCTTGGGCACGACAAAAAGACCGAAGGAGTGAAAGCCGGGTTTGTCGCTGGTCCGAGCCAGCACGGTGACGAAGTCGGCTTTGACGCCGTTAGTGATGAAAGTTTTGGAACCGTTGATGACGTAAGAATCTCCGTCCTTCCTGGCTCTGGTCCGCAAGCCGGCCACGTCCGATCCGGCTCCTGGTTCGGTCACGGCCACCGCCGCCACCATATCGCCGAGAATGGCCGGCTTCAGGTAAGTCTCCTTTAAATATTCGCTGCCGAATTCATGAATGGCCGGGGTGGCCATGTGGGTCTGGACGGCTATGGCGATCGGCACGCCCGTGCCCTTGATATGACCCAGTTCCTCCAAAAAGGCTGTTTCAAACCAGTGGTCCAGACCCTGGCCGCCATACCTGGGGTCGTAAGTAATGCCCAGCAGGCCGAGGTCGCCCATCTTTTTGAATATCTCATGGAGGGGAGCTGTGGTCTCTTCCCATCGGTCCAGATGGGGATTGATTTCCTTGTCCACAAATTTTTTGACCATGGCCCGCAAGGCTTGGTGATCTTCATTAAAATACATGGTCTTTGTCCTTTCTGAAACTCACCGCTGTTTTCAGGTTGAAGCCAAATCTTTCAAGAGCTCCCGCACGATGATAATTTTCTGAATCTGGGTCGTTCCGGCCCCGAACTCGATGCCCTTGACGTCCCTGTACATCCTCTCGATGGGAAACTCCCGGATGAAGCCGTAACCCCCTAGAATCTGGATAGCCAGGTTGGTCGCCCGGACCCCGACCTGGGAACAGAACAGCTTGGCGTAGGAAGCTTCCAGCCGGACTTTCTTGCCCTGGTCAGCCATGGCCGCAGCCCAATAGGCCAGAATCCGGCCGGCCTGGATGTCCGTGGCCATATCGGCGATCATCTCCTGGATCATCTGAAAATTGATGATCGGGCTGCCGAATTGGACTCTTTCCCGGGCGTACCGGAAAGACACGTCAAAGGCTCCTTGAGCCACGCCGATGGGGGCGATGGAATAGACGATCCGTTCCCGGTCCAGGCCGCTCATCAAGACGTTCAGGCCCCGGTTCTCGCCGCCTAAAACATTTTCAGCCGGCACTTCGCAGTTTTCAAAGATCAGTTCTCCGGTGGGCGAACCTTTAGCTCCCATCTTTTTCAGGCTGCGGCCCCTGGAAAAGCCGGGAAAATCCGATTCGACGATAAAAGCGGTGATGCCTTTGGGTCCGGCCGCCGGATCGGTCTTGGCGTAGACCACGGCCACGTCGCAGATCGGACCGTTGGTGATGAACATCTTGGTTCCGTTCAGAATATACTTGTCGCCCTTCTTTTCCGCCCGGGTGCGCATGGACAAGGCGTCCGAACCGGCCTCGGGCTCGGTGATGCAGATGGCCCCGATCTTTTTCCCGTCGATCAAGTCCGGCAGATACTTGCGCCTTTGCGCTTCATTAGCGTTGCGGAAGATGTTTTCCGTGCAGAGAATGGCGTGAGCCCCGTAGGTGTTGGCCGTGGACACGCAGCCGCGGGACAGCTCCTCCATGACCAGGACGCAGGACAGAAAGTCCGACCCGCTGCCTCCGTATTCCTCGGGGATGGATATGCCGAATAGGCCCATCTCGGCCATAGCCTTGAAGTTTTCCTCGGGGAACCTCTCGGCTTCGTCTATTTCGGCGGCCCGGGGGATGACTTCCCCGTCCACAAACCTGGCTACCGTCTCTTTGAGCATCTTTTGTTCGGAAGTAAACTCGAAATCCATGGCTTTGCTCCTCCGGCCGACCGGCCCGGAATCGCAAGTTCCTCTCCACCTGCCTAGCAGGAGAGAGGAACAGGCGGCCCGGCTATTTTCTAATTATATTGAGGTTTATCAATCAATTACCTTAAAGTGCTTGATGTCGAGCAGATGCCCGCGCCGTTTTTCCTCGAACACGGCCTCGACCCGCATGCCGACCTTAAGCTTCTTCGGATCGGCCAGGTCCACGAAGTGGGGCAGGCAGGTGTCGG